>Ga0213841_1000672_pt1 | contig 30064 bp, 25 predicted proteins | sample SWPATP23_FD_160125 | JGI IMG/M metagenome (GOLD analysis project Ga0213841, IMG submission 160125) | Coastal seawater microbial communities from Marineland, Florida, United States - SWPA TP2 #3 | ecosystem: Environmental > Aquatic > Marine > Coastal | place: USA: Florida | collected 2016-08-14 | reverse complement strand
GAGGGCGGTCTTGGCCTCGTCCAGGGTCTTCCCGGTGAGCTCCGGCAACGGGAACAGCTGCGGGCCCTTGGAGACGGCGAGTGAGACGGGCTGGAATTTCCGGATGACCTCGCCGGCAGTCGGCTCGGAGCCAACCACGAGGCCCGGCGAAACGTCGTCGTCGAACACGTCCTTGACGGTCGATTGGAACCCGGCCGTGCGGAGCAGATCCTGGGCCTCCGCTACCGTCTTGTTGGCCACCGGGGGAATCGTCCCGGGCGAGCCCGGCCCCATGCCGAAGAACCAGCCGGCGACGGCGGCGAGCAGCGCCGCGACCACGAGCAGGACGATCCACACCAGTCCGCGGCGTCGGGGGTTTCCTTCGTGCAGGGACTTGGTGGGTGTGGCAGCGGCGCGCTGGCGCGCCTTCTCCTCGTCCCGGTCCAGCTTGCGCTGGACGCGCTTGCTGGGAGCAGCCGCAGGCTCGACGGCGTCGTCGTACCCGTCGGAGCCCTGGTAGGCCGCCTCGTCCGGAGTGGACAACGGCCCGTAGGCGGGACGCTGCGGGGCACTGGACATCACGGTGGTCGGGTTGCCGCTGTTGCGGGCAATCATTTCGGTGGGCTGTTGGAGGCTGCCGAATGTCTCGGTGGGCTGCTGGAACCTGCCGTACGATTCGGTGGGCATTTCAGAGGGGGCCGGCACATAGGCGGTTTCCCCCGCGTCCGGTGCCGGGACCGGGCCGCCGGGCGGGCGGCCCGGCGGGGCGGCCACGGCGGGCAGTGCGCTGCGGATCGCCGCCGGTGGCTGGAGGTCGAGTTCGGCGTCGCTGAGGTTGGTCCTGATGTGCCGGAGTTCGGACAGGAGCGCGTTCCCGTCGACGGGGCGCTTGTCCGGGTCCCTGTCCGTGCACCATTGGACAAGTTCGTCGATTTCCGAGGCCAGCCCCGGTACCTCCGCCGAGGGGGCCTCCACGGTGGAATTGACGTGCTGGTAGGCGACCTGGATAGGCACCTCGCCGTCGAACGGCTGACGGCCGGTGATCATTTCGTAGAGCATGATCCCCACCGAGTAGATGTCGCTGCGGGCATCGGCCTGCTTGCCCAGGACGAGCTCGGGGGAGAGGTAGGCGACGGTCCCGATCAGGGCACCGGTGCTCGTGGACGTCGAGATGGCGCGAGCCAGGCCAAAGTCGCCGAGCTTGATCCGCCCGTCGTCGGCGATCAGGACGTTTTCCGGCTTGATGTCGCGGTGGATCATTCCGGCGGCGTGCGCGGCGCCCAGCCCCTCGACCACCGGATCGATCAGCGCCAGGGCCAGCCGCGGTGACAGCGCACCCTTGTCATTGAGGACGTCCCTCAGCGTGTGTCCCTTGATGTACTCCATGACCAGGTACGCGAGCCGGCCGTCCTCGCCCTGGTCCAGGACGCCCACGACGTGGGGGTGGGAGAGCCGGGCAGCAGCTTTGGCTTCGCGCCCCAGCCGGTCCAGGAACTGGGGGTCGTCGGCCAGGTGCGGATGCAGAACTTTCAGTGCGACATCGCGCTCAAGGCGCTGGTCTGTGGCGAGGTACACGGTGGACATCCCGCCGCGGGCAAGCCTGGATTGAACCCGGTAGCGATTGTCCACCAGGTTCCCGACGAGAGCGTCCGACACGTATTCCTGCACCTTACAATCGTAGTCGCTGGACAGAAACGGGCCCGAATCAACATGCGATCCGGGCCCGTAGCGTCACGCTCCGCCGTATTGGAGCCTGTGTTGGAGCAGTAATGGAGCCTGTGTGCGGTTAGCGGAACAGCTGCCGGTTGGCCTTGATGGCGGCGACGTATCCCTTGGTGTCCTCAAACATGCCGTTCTGGCTGACCGAGTACTGGCCCTGGTAGTAGCCGGCAATAGCGCTGTCCAGGTCAGGGCTCGTGCGGACCAGTTGGCGGATGATGGCGATGCCTGCCGTGGCGTTATCGTACGGGTCCAGCAGGTTCAGCTTGCGGCCCACCAGATCCGAGGCCCACTCGCCGGAGGACGGGATGACCTGCATGGTGCCGATGGCGTTGGCCGGGGACACTGCGCGCTGGTCGAAGCCGGACTCCTGGAGCGCAAAGGCCAGGGCAAGGCTGGCGTCCACGCCCATGCGCCGTGCCGTGTCCGCCACGATTGACTTCATCTGTTCCCGGCTGGGGACCGGGGACGCGTTGAGAAGGGCCTTGTTCTGGTTGGCCGAACTGACCACCGCTGCCGGGTAGCTGAACCCGAGAAACGTGCTGGGCACCAGCGGTGTGGTGGCAACAGGCTTGCTCGACGCCGGCGCGATCGTCGACGCCCCGGGGATGACGAGCTTCTGCCCCGGGTAGATGATGCTGGACATCGTCAGCCGGTTGGCGGACAGCACGTCCGAGAGCCGCACGCCGTTGCGTGCCGCGATGCCGGAGAGAGTGTCGCCGGCCTTGATGGTGTACGAACCGGATTTGGTCGACGTCGACGGCGTTGCGGGGGCCGTTGCGGTCGCCGCGGGAGCGGACGGAGCCGGGGTGCTGGAAGCGCCGCCGACCTTGACCTTCTGGCCGGGGTAGATGATGGAGCTCATGGTGAGCCCGTTCAACTTGAAGACTTCGGAAAGCCCAATGCCGTGGCGGGCGGCGATGGCGCCCAGGGTGTCGCCTGCCTTAACCACGTAGACGCCGCCTCCGCCGGAGGCGGTCTTAACGGAGGCGGAATTAACAGAGGACGAAGTGGCCGGAGCAGCTGCCGGTGTACTCGCCGATCCCGTGAGCTTGATCTTCTGCCCCGGGTAGATGATGGTGTTCGCCTGCAGCTTGTTCAGCTTGAGCACGGCGAATGTGTCCAGGCCGTACCGGCCGGCCACGGCGCTGATGGTGTCGCCGCGGGCGATCGTGTAGACAGCGGGAACCGCTGACTTCGCCGGGCGCAGCGCGCTGGGCAGGGTTGCCGGAACGGACGCTGCGGGGATCACTGCCGCCTTGAGGGACGTTGCCACGTCCGCCTTCGCCTGGGCCCGCATGGCTGCCGCGAGGGTAGCCGGGACTGCGCGCGCACGCGATTCGGCCGCGGCAGGCTGGGCGATCGCCAAGGAGGAAAGCACGACGGCGGGAAGCGCCGCCGTCGTCGCCGCGATCAGCGGCAGACTGGGCCTCGGGTGATGCTGTGGCGAACGTGAGGTTGTCATTGGAAAGATCCTCTTCTCAGCGGCAACGCTGCGGTCAGGCCGGTACAACTGGTGTTACCAGTGTGACAAAAGTTATTGCTGTTACAAATGTGATCTATGTGAATGTCTCATGAATTGGCAATTAGCACAAGAACCCTTTGAGATTCTGCAAGGCCGATTTCGTTGGGGTGTCGGCCCGCCAGTACCCGGGCGGAGTCCGCGGTGAACCGGAACGCATTCCCGGCTTGGCCGGATTGGCTGCGGCCGCGGCTGTCATTCCTCCGTCCGCCGACTAGGCGGCGGGGCACCGGGCGTGGCAATCTTTATCCGTGAGTAATGTAGAAAGCCTCGTGGGCGAATGGCTGCCCCTGCCCGATGTCGCACAGCTTCTGAACGTATCTATTACCAAGGTCCATGCTCTCCTGGACGAGCGTGCGCTGGCGGCCCTGAGAGTCGGCGACCGGCGCATCCGGTGCGTACCGGCGGCATTCATCCAGGACGGCCACGCCGTGGAGAGCCTGAAGGGCACCATTATTGTCCTCTCGGACGCCGGATACTCGGACGAGGAACTGATCACCTGGCTCTTCACCCCGGACGAGTCCCTCCGCGGCCGGCCGATTGACGCCCTGCGGGAAGGGCGCAAGACCGAAATCCGCCGCCGGGCACAGTCCCTGGCTTGGTAAGAGCAACGTGGTAGGAGCAGCTTGTTAGCAGCTTGGTAGTAGCTGGCTGGCAGGAGCCGCCGGCAGTTCACCACAGCTGGCAGCACACCCCAAAGACGTGCCGTTGCGGGCCGTGTACAGCGCATGTCGCTGTGCACGGCCCGCGGCGTTCTATTCACGTTTTCTCGTGTCGGGAATCCTGCCGGGCCCCGCGTGCCCGGCTTTCTTGCATCGGCAGGGTTCCCCGGACGGGTGGTTCAGGCGGCGCGGCTGACCGTGGCCTCCGCCAGCCTGCGCAGCGCCGTCTTGGGCAGATCCTCCAGTGGCAGGAGGTCCAGGGCGGCGAAGGCCGCCTTGCCGAACTCATCAATAAGAACTTCCGTGGCCTGCAGCGCACCGCAGTCCACGATGATCCGCCGGATCTCCTCGATGTCCGCGTCGCTGAGATCGGGGCTGCCGAGCTTGGCGTCGATGAACTCCGACTCGGCCGGCGAGGACTGGTCCAGGGCGAACGCCACCAGGACCGTGCGCTTTCCCTCGCGCAGATCGTCGCCGGCAGGTTTTCCGGTAGTGACAGGGTCCCCGAAGACGCCAAGGACGTCGTCCCGCAGCTGGAACGCCTCGCCCAGCGGCAGCGCGAAGGCGGAATAACCGCGCAACAGCTCGTCGCCGGCGCCGGCCAGGGCACCCCCGAGCGCGAGCGGGTGCTCCGTGGAGTACTTGGCGGACTTGAACCTGATGATGGACTGGGCCCGGCTGACCGCGCCGGCCCGGTCCCGCCGGGGTCCGGCAACTTCTTCCAAGATGTCCAGGTACTGCCCGGCCATCACCTCGGCGCGCATGAGGTTGAAGATCAGCCGGGCCGGGCTGCCGGAGGCCGCCCGGTGTCCGATCTCCGTGAAGGATTCCTCGCTGAAGGACAAGCAGAGGTCCCCGGTCAGAATGGCGGCCGCGTGGCCGAACCGCTCACTGTCCAGCGCCCAGCCCTGGGTCTCGTGCAGTTCGCTGAAGCGGCGGTGGACGCTGGGGCCGCCCCGGCGGGTATCCGAGCGGTCAATGATGTCATCGTGGATCAGGGCCGCGGCCTGGAACAGCTCCAGGGCCGAGCCCGCCGTCACCACCTCGGCCGCGCCGGCCTCACCGCCGGCGCCGCGCCAGCCCCAGTAGCACATGAGGGCCCGGAGGCGCTTTCCGCCCGTGACCAGGTTTGAGATCGAGCCCATGAGCGGATCGATGTCCTGTGAGATGGAGGACATGACGGCCTGGCGGCTGGTCAAAAAGTCCGTCAGCTTGCCGGCGACGGCGGCCACGAAGTCCGCCTGCTCGAGCCGCAGCTGTTCGGCGAGAGTCACTTGACGGACTCGGCAGCGACATTCGCGCCGATCGTGAACGTCGACACCCCTGAAGTCTCCATGACGGAGATGTTCACGGTCTCGTTGTCCCCGCGAAGGAAGTCCTTGGACGGCACGGTGCCCACGGTTTCACCGGGTACGGCCTTGAAGCCCTGTGCCTCCAAGGCCTTGGTGTAGAAGGCCAAGACATCGGCGGCGGGGGCGGTGATGCTGCCGACGAGTGCCACGGTTGCGGGCACCGTGGTCTTGTCGAAGCTGCTGGACACCAACTTGGCCCCGGGCATGAGCGGCAGGAGGGCCTGCGGGAAACCGGGAACCAGGGCGCCGACGGTGGCCGAGGTGCCGGGCTCAGCGGAAGGGCTGGGGGGAGCCGTGGTGGAGGACTGCGGCGATGCTGCCGAGGTCGATGCCGACGCCGCCGGGGTCCCGGTGCTGGCAGGCGTGCATGCGGCCAAGGCCAATAACGTGCCCGCCGCCGCGATGGCCGCTGCGGCACGTGTGCGCTGTCCAAATACCTTCACAGGGATTTTCCTCCTGGTGTTGACGCGGAATCAGCCTCCAGTTTAGTCAGTCCCCGGGCATAGGATTGAAGACGTGGGGCCGGACGCAGACAATCAGCCGACAGTAGAGCCCAAAGTAGAGCCGAGGGAACAGCCAACTGTGCGCGCCAACATGCAGCCCCGGACACCAGGGCAGCCACATCTCGAGCCCTCTCCCCAACCCGCCACGCGGCGGGGCGAGGAATCGCTGCGGGAACTGCGGCGCAGCAGCATCATGCACGTTGACATGGACGCATTCTTTGTCTCGGTGGAATTGCGCAGCCGGCCCGAGCTAAAGGGAAAGCCCGTGATTGTGGGGTATCCGGCGGACCGGTCCGTGGTGCTCTCCGCCTCCTACGAGGCCCGGGCCTTCGGCGTCAGATCAGCGATGCCCATGGTGGTCGCGGCACGCATGTGCCCCTCGGCGGTCATCATCGAGCCCCGCCACAAGCTCTACTACGAAGTGTCCGGCCAGATCATGGCCATCTTTGGCTCCATCACCGACCTCGTGGAGCCGCTCAGCGTGGACGAGGCCTTCCTGGACGTCGGGGGAGCCATCCGGAGGCTCGGTCCGCCGCGTGAGATCGGAGAACTGATCCGTGCCCGCGTCTTCCGGGAACTGGGAATCACGGCGTCGGTGGGAATAGCCGCGAGCAAGTTTGTGGCCAAGATCGCTTCCACCCGGTGTAAACCCGACGGGCTTCTCCTGATCCGGCCCGAGGAAACCGTCCCCTACCTTCACAGCCTTCCCGTCAGCGCGCTGTGGGGAGTCGGCGGCAAGACCGTGGAGGTGCTCGCCCGCAGAGGTATCAGGACGGTCGCGGATGTCGCAGCCTCACCCCTGCCCTCGCTCCGCAAGCTCCTGGGCGCCGCCGGGGAGCACGTCTACCAGCTCTCCTGGGGCATCGATCCGCGGCCCGTGACGCCCGTCCGGCTGGAAAAGAGCATCGGGGCCGAGGAGACCTTCGCCACGGATACCGCCGATGACGCCCTATTGCATCGGGAACTGCTGCGGCTTTCACACCGCACGGCCGAGCGTCTCCGCGGAGCCGGCATGCATGCCCGGACCATTGCGCTCAAGCTGCGCTACGCGGATTTTTCCACCATTACCCGCAGCCGCACCGTGAGCACCCCGATCGACAGCGCCCAACTGCTCTATGCCGTCGCAGTACAGCTCCTGGAATCCGTAGGCGACCGGCCCATGACAGTGCGGCTTGTGGGCATCCGGGCGGAGCAGCTGGAAGAGGCCGCTGACGCCCCGCTGCAGCTCAGTCTGGACCGCCGGGACGACAACTGGCGGGCCGCTGAACAAGCCCTCGATGCGGTCACGCGGAAATTCGGCAACAAATCGGTTCTGCCGGCACGGCTCCTGGATCCCGGGGGCATCACCGAATGAGCCGGCAGGCTCAGCCGGCGCCGCCATTCAAGGCCCGTATAGGGCCCGCCCGGCCGGGACAGGGCCTTAAGACTGTCTTTCAGAACGGGCCGCGACAATCTATCCTTATTAATACCTAGGTTTAGGACGACTGGATCGACCTTACGGGCGACGACCTGGCCGGCTGAAGACCGGAACGGGACTTTTGAATTGACCTTTTTCGCCAACGGCGGCGATGGGAACCACTTCCGAATCCCGGGCGTTAGGGGATTAGGGCAATGGCCACGTCCAGTTGAGGCGATGGCAGACTTGAGGAGGTCGTGATGCCGCTCTCGGAGCACGAACAGAAGTTGCTGGAGCAGCTTGAGAAGCAGCTGAATGAGGACGACCCAAAGTTCGCCAGCTCAATGGGATCGGTCCCCGGACGCTCTTGGTCCACCCGCCACCTCGTCATCGGCGTGCTCGCGACTCTCGCGGGCGTGCTGCTCTTGCTGGTCGGCGTGTCGATGCAGAACATCTTTGTCGGGGTTCTCGGCTTTGTCGTGATGGGCGCCGGAGTGTATTTCGCCACAATGCGCAGTTCGGCAGTCGGCAAGGCCAAGGCAGGCGGCGGCCGCAAGCAGGGCAAGTCCAGGAGTTCGTTCATGAGCAACCTCGAGCAGCGCTGGGACGAACGGCACCGGGGCGAACCCTAAAGCGCTCCGCGTGGAATTCGCAGACCCTCCACTTCCCGCCACCGGTTCACCCGGGGACGGCGAAAGACCCGCTTCGGCGGGTCTTTCGCCATTTAAAGCGGCAAATTTCCGCTGTCCGGGACATAAAAGGGCCGCGCCGTGGAATTCCTTCGCGCCGGCGCCGGGTCCACAGCCTGAATCTGCGACGGCGATCCCGCAAGCCACGCAAAACGCTCCAGTTTCCCCCACCAATCCCGTCTCCTTGCAAATGCTGGGAAGAAAGGGGATAAACATCCGCAAATTTGTCCAAACATCCCGGGCGTGTCGTTGACTGTGGAGCGATGTGGAGTAATGTGGAGGACGTAAGAGGGTAGTGGCAACGCAGGGGACGTTTGACTTCCTAGAACAGACAGGCGGTGGGCCGTGTTTCTCGGCACACATTCGCCGCGTCTGGACGAAAAAGGTCGGATTATCCTCCCAGCGAAGTTCCGTGAGGAACTTGCCAGCGGGCTGGTTCTCACAAGGGGCCAGGAGCGTTGCATCTACGTCTTCAGTGAGGCGGAATTCGGCCGGGTTCACGAGCAGATGCGGGAGGCTCCACTTTCCTCCAAGCAAGCACGTGACTACATCCGTGTTTTCCTCTCTGGAGCCTCGGACGAGGTACCTGACAAGCAGGGGCGCGTGACGATTCCGCCGGCGCTCCGGGAGTACGCAGGTCTAAGCCGGGAACTCGCCGTCATTGGCGCAGGATCCCGGGCAGAGATCTGGGACGCCCAGGCTTGGAGCGAGTACCTGGCCGAAAAGGAAACCGCCTTCTCGGAAACCGACGACGCCATCCCGGGGATTCTCTGAATCTCCACTGACACACACCACACACCGTTCCTTGATCGAGATCTCCAGCCGCCCATCCGGTTGCTGTCCTGGCTCACTTCCCCGGAGCCAGGCCGGCGCAGGGTAGGCGCGGATGGGGATCTGGACCAAGGAACGTTGCGTAAGAGCCACAAACAGCAATGCGCACCCAGCAAAGCGCGACTAACACGGACAACGGAAGGACGAAGGCATGACGGATCCCGACCAGGCGAAGCCAACGTCCGAACGCCATGTACCGGTCCTCAAGGACCGGTGCATCAATTTGTTGGCCCCCGGTTTCGACGCTGCCCGGAGCCGCGGCGAGACCCCGGTGGTCATTGACGCCACGCTCGGCATGGGCGGCCACTCCGAGGCCCTCCTCCAGCGTTTTGAAGACCTTCACCTGATCGGCATTGACCGCGACGAGGAAGCACTGGCCCTGGCGGGGGAGCGGCTGGCGCCCTTCGCTGACCGGATCGACCTTGTTCACGCTGTCTACGACGAAATCCCGGAGGTCCTCGCGGACCTGGGCTTCACCGAAGTACACGGCGTGCTCATGGACCTTGGCGTCTCGTCCCTCCAACTGGACGAACGGGAGCGCGGCTTCGCCTACTCCTTCGACGCGCCGCTGGACATGCGGATGGACACGAGCCGCGGCCAGACCGCCGCCGACGTCGTCAACAACTACAGCGAAGAAGACCTCGTCCGGATCATCCGGAAATGGGGAGAAGAAAAGTTTGCCGGCCGCATCGCCAACAGGATCGTGGCGGCCCGCGCCGAGAAGCCCTTCACCACTACCGGGGAACTCGTCGAACAGATCCGCTCGGTGGTGCCCGCCGGCGCCGCCAAATCAGGAGGCCACCCCGCGAAACGCACATTCCAGGCGCTCCGGATCGAGGTCAACGAGGAACTGGACGTCCTGGAGCGTGCCATCCCGGCAGCCATCGAGGCCATCGCAGTCGGTGGCCGCGTGGTGGTCATGTCCTACCACTCCCTGGAGGACAAGATCGTCAAGGGCTTCTTCCAATCCGGATCGAAGTCCTCCGCCCCGCTCGGCTTCCCGGTCGAGCTCGAAGAGCACAAAGCCGAACTCAAAACCCTGACGAAGGGCACCGAAGTGCCCACCGCCGCTGAAATCGCTGAAAACCCCCGCGCAGCTTCCGCCCGGCTGCGCGCCGTCGAACGCATCAAAGCCAGGAGAGCAGCATGAGCAACGCCGCCGTCAACAGCTACCCCGTTGCCCAGGGCGCCACTGCCCGTGCCCTGCCCGGCATCCGCCCCGGCACCGGTCCCGCCCGGAAGTCACGCACTCCGCTGTCGTTGGTCCGCTCGGCACCCCGAAAGCGGCGCGCGCCGTTCGTCGTGCTCTGCTTCGGCCTCCTGGCGGTTGCCCTCATGGCCGTACTGGTCCTGAACATCTCCGTCTCGTCCGCGCAATACCAGCTGGTCCAGCTCCGCAGCGAGCAGACCACCCTGACGAAGCAGAACCAGGACCTCACCCAGCAGGTGCAGAACTTCGACGCCCCGCAGAACCTCGCCGCCAAGGCCACGGAACTGGGCATGGTGGCTTCCCTCGCCAAGGGCCAGATCGATCTCTCCACCCTGAGCGTCACCGGCAAGGCCAAGCCGGCCGTCAAGGGCGATGCCCCGGGCGCCGTTATCGCCGCACCGGCCGTCGCCGGACAGCTCACCGTCGTGCCGCCTGCCTCGGAAAACGATCCGCTCGCCCAGCGCAAAGCAGCGGATACCAAGACTGCGGACACCAAGACAGCGGATACCAAGACGGCGGATACCAAGCCGGCTCCGGCAGCTGCCGCCCCCGCCGTCGAGCTTCACGGCGGATCGGTTCCGGCGCCGGCACAGAAGGTGCCCGGGCAGTAACGTTCACTGACCAACCACCAGCAAGGCAAGCAGCAAGGACTCACCGTGGCGCAGAACACCGGCAAGGCAAGCAAGGCGAAAGCCCCAAACGCCACCCGGCGGCTCCGCTGGGGGCTCGGCATCATGCTGACGCTCCTGCTGGTGGTCGGCGGCAAACTGTTCATGGTCCAGGGGCTGGATGTCGGGGGCATGGCAGAGGCTGCCCTCAATAACCGGCTCACGCCGATCGAGCTGCCCGCGGAGCGCGGCAGTATCCTCGATTCCTCGGGCACGGTCCTGGCCAGCAGCGTCATCCGCTACAACGTCGTGGTGGACCAGACCGTCAACACCAAGACCGAAACCTTCCGCCGGCTCGAAACCGTCAATGGCAAGGACGAACTCGTCAAGGTCACGCGGGACCAAGGCATCTCCGAACTGGCGGGTGTGCTCGGCATGGACCGGGACGCACTGCGCGATGCCCTGACCGGAACCCAGCGGTACTACATCGTGGCCAAGGATTTGAAGCCCGACGTCGAAGACCAGGTCTCCAAGCTGCAGATTCCCGGGATTGTCACCGAAGGCACCAGCAAGCGGGTCTACCCCAACGGCTCGGTGGCCGGCGGAATTGTCGGCTTCCTCAAAGACGGCACCACCGGGCAGGCAGGGCTTGAGCAGACCCAGGACGAGATCCTCAAAGGAACGCCCGGCAAGCGCGTATTCGAAATCGGCGCCGACGGACTGCGTATCCCCGTGGGCGTGGACGAGCTGACGCCGGCCATCAACGGCAAGGACATCAAGCTCACGCTGAACTCGGACCTGCAGTATTTTTCCCAGCAGGCGATCCAAAGCCAGAAGGACAAGCTCGGCGCCGAATGGGGCGTGATCGTGGTCTCCGACGCCAAGACCGGCAACATCATCGCCATGGCGGACACCGACGCCCCGGATCCCAACGACCCCGGCAAGGTTGCCGCCCAGGACCGCGGCGTCCGGGCAGTCACCGCCTCCTACGAACCAGGGTCGGTCGAGAAGATGATCACGGCCGCAGCCGTGATTGATGAGGGCAAGTCCAGCCCGCTGGATACCTTCACCATTCCGCCGACCTACACCGTGGACGGGCAGACCTTCAGTGACGCCTTCGAGCACGGCACCGAACAACGCACGCTGGCCGGGATCGTCGGCTACTCCATGAATACCGGCACGGTCATGGTTGGCCAGCGGCTGAGCAAGGAACAGCGCTACGGCTGGCTGCAGAAGTTCGGCATCGGAGAGGCACCCGACATCGGTCTCCCGGCCGAGTCCAAGGGCATCCTGACCCCGGCCGATCAATGGGATGGCCGCCAGCAGTACACCGTGCTCTTCGGCCAGGGCGTCGCCCAATCCACCCTGCAGACCGTCCGGGCCTACCAGAGCATCGCCAACGACGGCGTGATGCTCCAGCCACGCCTGATCGACAGCTACATTGACCCGGACGGCACCGAGGAAAAAGTCCCGGCCAAGGCCCCGCAGCAGGTCGTCTCCAAGGAGACCGCCAAGCAGGTCCGCGACATCCTGGAAAGCGCCGTGACCGAAGGCGAGATCAAGGAAGCAGCCATCGACGGGTACCGGGTGGGCGCCAAGACGGGCACCTCCGAATCGCCCTGCGACGACGGCAAGTCCGGCTTCTGCGGCTTCACCGCCTCGATCATCGGAATGGCGCCCATGGACGATCCGCGGTTTATTGTGGAGGTGGTCCTGCAACGGCCCAAGGGAAGCATCTACGGAATCACCAACGGACCGGTGTTCCGTTCGGTGATGAGCCAGACGCTGCGCACGTTCAATGTCCAGCCCTCCACCGGCGAACCCGCCCGGCTGCCGCAGTACGCCAAGTAGCCCCTGTTCCACCCGGCACCCGGATGTTGCAATCCGGCGCCCAACCACAGTGCCTGCGGGCCGGAGCATGCCTCCGTGCGCAGTGCCCGATCCACTAGCACCACGGAGACCCACTTGTCAGAGCTCACCGCCCCCGACGCTTCCGCGCCGTCCGGCCACGACTCCACCCCGGGCTTCCGGCCCACTGCGGTTGCCGCAGTGCCGCTGGCAGTCATCGGTGAGTCGATCGGCGTCGTCGTTCCCGGGGCCTCCAGTTCCGTTCCGGTCACCGGGATCTCCCTGAACTCCCGGGCGGTCCACCCGGGAGACCTCTACGTCGCCCTGCCGGGCGCCACGCGGCACGGGGCAGACTTCGTCTCCCAGGCCGTCGACGCCGGTGCTGTCGCCGTCCTGACGGACGACGCCGGGGGGCGCCTGCTGGCGCTCGCCAACGACATCCCCGTCCCCGTGCTGCTCGCCAAGGAGCCGCGCAGCGTGGTCGGCCGGCTGTCGGCACTGATCTACCGGAGCCGGCCCGAGGGCGCCGGGACGCCCGCGCTCTTCGGGGTGACAGGCACGAACGGCAAGACCACCACCACGTACTTCATCAATTCCCTGCTGCGGGCTCTGGGCAAACGCACCGGGCTGATCGGCACCATTGAGATCCTTGCCGGTGGCGAGCCGATCCCCAGCCTGCTCACCACCCCGGAATCCACGGACGTCCACGCCCTGCTGGCCCTCATGCGGGAGCGCGGGCTCGATGCCGCCTCCATGGAGGTTTCCTCGCACGCCGTGTCCTTCCACCGGGTGGACGCCGTCGTGTTCGACGTCGCCGGGTTCACGAACCTCACCCAGGACCACCTGGACCTGCACGGAACCATGGAGGAGTACTTCCAGACCAAGGCGCGGCTGTTCACCGCGGAACGCGCCCGGGCCGCCGTCGTGACCGTGGACGATGCCTGGGGCCGCAAGCTCGCCGCCGCCACGAAAATCCCCGTCACGACCCTCGCCACGAACGGCGCCGATTCGACCGCCGGTTCGACCGCCGACTGGACAGTGGCCCAGACCAGCCCGCGCGGACTCGGCACCGACTTCGTCCTCCGGCACCGCGACGGCACCGAGCTGCGCGTCCACACGGGCCTGCCGGGAAGCTTCAACGTCGCCAACGCCGCCCTGGCCACCGTCATGGTGCTCGCCGGCGGCCACGACCCAGCCGCCGTGCAGGCCGCGCTCGACGCCGGAGACCCCTTCACCGTCGCCGTGCCAGGCCGGATGCAGCTCGTGTCCACGGCCCCGGCGGCCGTGGTGGACTTCGCCCACAACCCCGACGCCCTGGAACGGGCCCTCGAAGCCGTCCGGTCCCCGGAACCCGGGTCCAAGGTCATCATCGTTTTCGGCGCCACCGGACAGCGCGACCAAGGCAAACGCCCCGCCATGGGCGCCATCGCGGCCCGGCTGGCGGACATCGTGATTGTCAGCGACGATGACCCCCACGACGAGGACGCCGCGGCCATCCGCGCGGACGTCCTTGCCGGCGCCCGGGCCGCCAGGGACAACGAAGGCCTGGACTGCACGGTCCTGGAGGTCTTCCCGCGCGACGCCGCCATCCTCAAGGCCGTGGAGCTCGCCGCAGCGGAGGACGTCATCCTCGTCGCCGGCAGGGGCCACGAGGTGTGGCAGGAGGTCAAGGGAGTCAACCTGGCCCTCGATGACCGGGTGGAGCTCCGGAACGCCTTGACAGCACGGGGATTCACCGTTCTCGAAGACCACCGGATAGAGTCCTAAACCGAGATGATTGCACTTACAGCGGCGGAAATCGCCGACATAACCAACGGCCGGCTGGCCGCGGAACCGGGCATTAGCCCCACATCCGTGGTGACCGACTCCCGCGAAGCCACGGCGGGATCCCTCTATGTGGCCAAGCCGGGGGAGAGCGCCGACGGCCACGATTTCGTCGGCGCCGCCTTTGACCGGGGTGCCGTCCTGGCGCTCGTGGAGCGCGACGTCGCCGACGCCGCGGGGACAAACTACCCCGCCGTCGTGGTCGAGGACGCCGTCCTCGCCATGGGCGCACTGGCCGCCGAATCGGTCCGCCGGATCCGCGCCCGCCGCGCTGCAGACGGCGCCGCGTTCACCGTGATTGGCATCACCGGCTCCGCCGGCAAGACCACCACCAAGGATCTCTTGGCCGGGATCTTCGCCGACTCCGGCGCCGAAGGCACCACCGTCGCCCCGCAGGGATCCTACAACGGCGAGGTCGGCGTCCCGCTCACCGTCTTCAAAGCCGATTACGACACCCGCTACCTCGTCATCGAAATGGGCGCCACGGGCATCGGCCACATCCAGTACCTCGCGGACATGGTGCGGCCGGAGATCGGCGTCGTCCTCGGCGTCGGCTCCGCCCATGCCGGAGAATTCGGCGGCATCGACAACATCGCCGTCGCCAAGGGCGAACTCGTCGAGGCGCTCCCGGCCGGGGGCACCGCCGTGCTGAACCTGGACGACGCCCGCGTCGCCGCAATGGCAACCCGCACCCGGGCCCGCGTGCTCGGCTACACCTCCCGTCCGGCCGGCACGGACCAGAACACCAGCGGACAGGCCGATGTGGCCCAAGGCGATGTAGTCCGTGCCGAAGGCGTGGAACTGAACGCCGCAGGCCACCCCGAATTTGGGCTCTACCTGCCCGGCGACACGACAACCCGGCACCACGTCACCGCGAAGCTGATCGGGGCCCACCACATCGCCAACCTCCTCGCGGCCGCCGCCGCCGCGCACGCGGCCGGCATCCCGGGCGACCGGATCGCGGCCTCCCTCAGCGCCCAGACCGCCGCCAGCCGCTGGCGGATGGAACGCACGGAGCGTCCCGACGGCGTGACCGTCATCAACGACGCCTACAACGCCAACCCGGAGTCCATGCGCGCGGCGCTGCGGACGCTGGCCGAACTGGGCCAGGGCCGCCGCACCTGGGCGGTCCTGGGTGCCATGCTCGAACTTGGCCCGGACTCCATCCGCGAGCACATGGCCGTCGGTACCCAGGTGGTGCGCCTCAACATCTCCCGCCTCGTCGTGGTGGGCCGGGAGGCCCGCTCGCTGTATGTCTCCGCCGTCAACGAGGGCTCGTGGGGCGATGAATGCGTCTTCGCCGAGACCGCGGAGGAGGCCTACGAACTCCTCCAGGCCGAGCTTCGGCCCGGCGACCTGGTCCTGTTCAAGTCCTCAAACGGCATCGGGCTGCGCCATTTGGGGGATCGGATAGCATTACCCCCACAAGCCCCCAAGACCTCTCCCGAGCGACCTGCTGAGGGACCTGCCGCAACCGCCACCGAAGGGAGTGCACAGCTGTGATCGCACTGCTGATGGGCGCTGGAATGGCGCTGCTCCTCGCGTTCGCGGGCACCCCGTTGTTCATCCGGTTCCTGGTCCGCAAGGGCTACGGACAATTCATCCGGGACGACGGACCCACCTCCCACCACACCAAGCGCGGCACGCCCACGATGGGCGGTGCCGTGGTGGTCCTGGCGGTCGTCGTCAGCTACTTCCTCACCCACCTGTTCATGTGGATGATGAACCCACATTCCCCGGGGCCGAGCGCCTCCGGGCTGCTGCTGTTGTTCCTCATGGTGGGCATGGGGCTGGTCGGGTTCCTGGACGACTTCATCAAGATCTCCAAACAGCGCAGCCTGGGACTGAACGCCAAGGCCAAGCTGATCCTCCAGGCCGCCGTCGGCATTATCTTTGCCGTCCTGGCGCTGCAGTTCCCGAACTCCGCGGGACTGACCCCGGCGTCCACCCAGATCTCGCTGGTGCGCGACATCCCCTGGCTCAACCTGGCCTTCGCCGGCACCGTGCTGGGCGCCATCCTGTTTGTCCTGTGGTCCAACCTGATCGTCACCGCCGCGACCAACGGCGTGAACCTCACCGACGGCCTCGACGGCCTGGCCGCCGGCGCCTCGGTCATGGTGTTCGGGGCGTACACGCTCATGGGCATCTGGCAGAGCAACCAGGCCTGCGGGTCCCCGCGGCAGGCCGGCAGCGGCTGCTACTCGGTCCGGGACCCCCTGGACCTGGCCCTGCTGGCAGCCATCCTGAGCGCGGCTATGGTCGGGTTCCTGTGGTGGAACACCTCGCCCGCGAAGATCTTCATGGGCGACACCGGTTCCCTGGCGATCGGCGGCGCCGTCGCCGCCTTCGCCATCCTGTCCCGCACCGAACTGCTGCTGGCCTTCATCGGCGGCCTCTTCGTCCTCATCACGCTCTCGGTCATCATCCAGGTGGGCTACTTCAAACTCACGAAGGGCAAACGGTTCTTCAAGATGGCACCGCTGCAGCACCACTTCGAACTCAAAGGCTGGGCGGAAGTGACGGTGGTGGTCCGGTTCTGGATCCTCTGCGGCTTGTTCGTCGCCGCCGGCCTGGGCATCTTCTACGCAGAATGGGTGGTACTCCTGTGACCGGCCCCATCCCCGCCCCGCTCACCACCTCACCCCGCCTGCAGGGACTCACCACGTGGGATTCCGACTGGGCCGGGCTGCGCGTCGTGGTCACCGGCATCGGCGTCTCCGGCTTCGCCGCCGCCGATACCCTGATCGAACTCGGCGCCCGGGTGGTGGTGGTTGACGCCGCCACGAGCGCCAAGGCGCTGGCCCAGGCCGACACTCTGCGGATCGTCGGCGCGGCCGACGTCCTGCTGGGCGAAGAGGCCGTGGAGTCCGTTCCGAAGATCGACGGGCACAAGCCGGACCTGGTGGTCACGTCGCCGGGCTGGCGCCCGGACCAGGCCTTGCTCGCCGCCGCGGCGCGCGCCCACATCCCGGTGTGGGGCGACGTCGAACTCGCCTGGCGGCTCCGCGAACGGGAAGGCCGCAAGACCGCCGACTGGCTGACCATCACCGGCACCAACGGCAAGACCACCACGGTCGGCCTGACCGAGGCCATGCTCCAGGCCGCCGGACTCAAGGCCATCGCCGTCGGCAACGTCGGAACCCCCATCCTGGACGCCCTCCGGGACCCCGTGGACTATGACGTCTTCGCGGTCGAACTCTCCAGCTTCCAGCTGCACTGGAGCCACTCCGTGTCACCGCTGGCCAGCGTGTGCCTCAACGTGGCCGAAGACCACGTGGACTGGCACGGCTCCTACGCCTCCTACCTGGCCGACAAGGCCAAGGTCTACGCGAACACCCAAAAGGCGTGCATCTACAACGCCGAGCAGATCGAGACCGAACGCATGGTCGAGGACGCCGACGTCGTCGAAGGCTGCCGCGCCGTGGGCTTCACCACCCTCACGCCGGCCATCAGCATGCTCGGCGTCGTGGAAGGGCTGCTGGTGGACCGCGCGTTCATCGCCGAACGCAAGGACAGCGCGGCCGAACTCGCCTCGATGGCCGACCTGGGGTCGGCTGCCCCGCGCCACATGGTAGCCAACGCGCTGGCTGCGGCTGCCCTGGTCCGCGCCTACGGGGTGGAGGCGTCCGCGGTCCGCAACGGACTGCTGAACTACCTTCCCGGGGACCACCGGATCCAGCCGGTGGCCCGGCACGAGGGTGTGCTCTGGGTCAACGATTCCAAGGCCACCAATCCGCACGCCGCCTCCGCCGCACTGTCCGCGTTCCAGCGCGTGGTGTGGATCGCCGGAGGCCTGTCCAAGGGTGTGAATTACGACTCGCTGATCCAGGAACATGCCCACCGGCTCAAGGCCGTAGTCCTGATCGGAGCGGACTCCAGCGATCTGCAGGCCGCGCTGAAGCGACACGCGCCGGATGTCCCCGTGATCGGGCAGGCGAAGGGCGAGACTGAAGACGTGCAGACTGCCGGAACGGCCCAAGCCGACGCAGGCCCTTCGCCGATCTTCAGCGAGACTGTGATGGCCCAGGCCGTTGCCTCGGCGGCGCAGCTGGCCGCCTCCGGGGACACTGTGCTCCTGGCCCCGGCGGCTGCTTCCATGGATCAGTTCTCTTCCTATGCTCACCGTGGCGATGCCTTCATCGAAGCTGTCCGCGAGCTCGTGGAAGGGCAGGCTCAGACCAGCGAGGAGTAACAGTGGTCAGCACGCCCACACGTACGACGGCGGCACGAACCGCCAGAGGCGGTGCCAGTAGTGGCGGGGCCCCCAGTGGCAAGGCCGCCGGCAGCAGGACGCCTTCGTCGCCGGCCCGCAGGCCAGCCGTCACTCCCGCAGCGAGGGTGCGCACCTGGTACCGCGGATTCTGGTCCGCGCTGGAAGGCACGGGCAAGTCCCGCAACGGATCCACCTACTACCTGATCCTCGGCTCCACCCTGGCGCTGACGGCGATCGGCATCATGATGGTCCTCTCCGCCTCCAGCGTGGAAGCCATAGCCGCGGGGGAGTCACCGTACTCCGCCGCCCTCAAACAGGGCGGATTCGCCGCGATCGGCGTCTTCGCGATGTTTGTCCTCTCGCGCGTCAACGTCGTGTGGCTCAGGCGCTTTGCCTGGCCGCTCATGCTCCTGGCCATTGCGCTGCTGGGCCTGGTCCTCCTGGTGGGGCGCAGCGCCCTGGGCAACCAGAACTGGATCGACGTCGGCCCGTTCACGTTCCAGCCCTCCGAGGCCGCCAAGCTTGCCCTCGCGCTGTGGATGGCGACGGTGCTTGACCGCAAGGCAAAGCTGCTCCATGAATGGCGCCACGCCCTCATCCCCGTCGTGGCTCCGGGAGCCATAGCGGTCCTGGGACTCATCCTCGCCGGAAACGACCTCGGCACGGCGATGATCGTGATGATCATCATTGCCGCCGCGCTGTTCTTCGCCGGCGTCCGGCTCTACCTGTTCGGGATCGCCGGGGCGGTTCTGGCCCTTTTCGCGACCATCCTCGCCGTCACGAGCCCCAACCGGATGTGCCGCATCCTGTCATGGACGGGCCAGACCTGCGCCGACGGCTCCGACCTGAACTATCAGTCCACCAACGGCCTGTACGGGCTCGCGTCCGGAGGATGGTTCGGCGTCGGGTTGGGCCAGAGCCGGCAGAAGTACAGCTGGATCCCCGAAGCGCACAACGACTTCATCTTCGCGATTATCGGCGAGGAACTCGGACTGGTCGGGACGCTCGTCGTCCTGGTCCTCTTCGCCATCCTCGGCACCGCCATCTACCGCGTCGTCGTCGCGCAGCAGGACGTCTTCCACCGCGTCCTGGCCGGCTCCATCATGGTGTGGCTGCTGGGCCAGGCCAGCGTCAACATGGCCGTCGTCACCGGGCTGGCACCCGTGATCGGCGTCCCGTTGCCCTTCATTTCCTATGGCGGCTCGGCCCTGCTGATGTCGCTGTGCGCAATCGGAGTGGTCCTATCCCTGGCCCGGGCGCAGATGGACCCGGGCATGCAGCCGAAGAAGATGCTCAAGTTCGGCCCTGCCGCCTTCGCGAATTCAGTCCGAAGCGCCCGGGCCGCCCGGGCCGCCGGAAAGGCATCCGGCCAATCCGCCGCCCGCCCTGCCGCCAGCCCCGGCAGGAACCCTGCCGCCAACCCCGGCAGGAATCCCGGCGCGAAGAGCGCCACGAATCCGGCGCGAAGCACAGCCAAGAAACCTGCGGGCACCAGTCCCGCATCCAAGAACCGCACGAAAGCGTAAACAGCCCTTGATGAACACCGAGTCGCCTTTGTCCGTGGTCCTTGCCGGCGGCGGAACCGCCGGACATATCAGCCCGCTGCTGGCCATCGCCGGCGCCCTCCGGCAGTCGCGGCCCGGGGTGCAGCTCCTGGCGGTCGGCACCCCCGGCGGGATGGAAGCCCGGCTGGTCCCTGCCGCCGGGCTGGACCTGGCCACCATCAGCCGGGTCCCGCTCCCGCGCAGGCCGTCCGCCGACCTCCTCCGGCTCCCCGGCCGGATGGCCGGGGCGGTAAAGCAAGCGGGCTCCATCCTGGATGAGGCCGGCGCCGATGTCCTGGTGGGCGTTGGCGGCTACGTGTGCACCCCGATGTACCTTGCCGCCCGGCGCCGGAAGATCCCGATCGTGGTCCACGAGGCCAACACCCGCCCCGGCCTGGCAAACCGGGTAGGGGCCCGCCTCGGCGGCCACGTGGCCGTCGCTTTCGCCGCGACCAAACTCGGCCGCGCGCGGCACGTGGGCATGCCCATGCGCCCCGAAATCTCCGGCCTGGACCGTGCCGCTGCCCGGGCCGGCGCACGGCAGGCGCTCGGACTCGACCCGGACAAACTGACGCTGATCGTCACCGGAGGCTCCTCGGGCGCCCAGAGCATTAACCGGTCCCTCGCCGCCGCGGTGGGGGCCCTCGCCGACGCCGGCGTGCAGACCCTGCACATCACCGGCCGCGGCAAGTCCGTCCATGACGCCGACGGCAAGCCGCTCGCCGCGCCGGGCTACCGGCAGGTGGAGTACGTGGACGGCATGGAAACCGTGTACGCCGCGGCGGACCTGCTCCTGGCCCGGGCCGGCGCCGCCACGGTCTGCGAGGTGGCCGCGGTGGGCGTGCCCGCCGTCTTCGTCCCCCTGCCCATCGGCAACGGCGAACAGGCGCTGAACGCTTCCAGCCTGGTCGCCGCAGGCGGCGCCCTGATCGTGGAGGACAAGGCCTTTACCGCTGACTGGATCCGCGACAACATCATCCCGCTTCTGCTGGACCGGGACAGGCTGGCCAAGATGGCCGCCAGCTCCGAACACCTCGGCATCCGGAACGCGGACCGGCGCATGGCCGATCTCATCCTCGAAGTCGCGTCCTCAAATGAGCACAGCGGGAATCGACACCGCCCGACACAGCACGGCAGGAAGCAGTAGAGCAATGACCCAGCCCCAACACGGCACCCGTTCCCTGGAATCCCTTGGCCGCGTGCACTTCATCGGCATCGGCGGCGTCGGCATGTCCGCCGTCGCCCGCATCATGGTGGCTCGCGGCATCCCGGTGAGCGGCTCCGACGCCAAGGCACTGCCCGTCATGACAGACCTCGCGGCCGCCGGCGCGCGCATTGCCGTGGGCTACGGGCCGGGAAACCTCGGCGACGCCCAGACCGTGGTGGCCGGCTCCGCGATCCGGCCCGACAACCCCGAACTCGTCGCCGCCCGCGCCGCGGGGCTCCCCGTGCTGCACCGCTCCGAGGCCCTGGCCGCCACCATGGCCGAGGACACCGTGGTGGCCGTCGCCGGAACCCACGGCAAGTCCACCACCACCTCCATGATCACGGTGCTGCTGCAGGGCGCCGGACGGGACCCGTCCTTCGCCATCGGCGCCAACGTCCCGGCGCTCGGAGTCAATGCGGCCCATGGCTCCTCGGGGATCTTCGTCGCCGAGGCCGACGAATCGGACGGCTCCTTCCTGAACTACCGCCCCACGATCGCCGTGGTGACCAACGTCGAGCCGGACCACCTGGACTTCTACGGCACCGCCGAGGCCGTCTATGCCTCCTTCGACAGCTTCACCGCCCTGCTCCCGGCAGACGGTGTCCTGGTGGCCTGCGCGGACGACGCCGGGGCCAGGGCCCTCGCCGAGCGCACCCTGGCCCGTGGCAACACCCGCGTGGTCCTGTACGGGACGGCGGAGGACGCCGCCGTCCGGCTGCACGACGAGGGACCCGGCCGGCTGGGGATCTCGACGACGGCGGGCACCTTCGGCCTCGAACTCCAGGTTCCGGGCCGGCACAACGCGCTCAACGCCGCCGCCGCGTTCGCCGTCGCGGTCGAACTCGGCGTCGCGCCGGAGACGGCGGCGTCCGCACTGGCGCACTTCTCCGGTGCCTCGCGCCGTTTCGAGTTCAAGGGGGAGGGCCGCGGCATCCGCGTCTACGACGACTACGCCCACCACCCCACGGAGGTCCGTGCCGCTTTGTCCGCCGCGCGGGCCGTCGCCGGGGAGCACAAGGTGCACGTCCTCTTCCAGCCCCACCTGTTTTCGCGGACCCGGGAATTTGCCCGGGAGTTCGCCGAGGCCCTCAACACCGCGGACACTGCCCTGGTCCTGGACATCTATCCGGCCCGCGAAGACCCCATTCCCGGTGTCACGAGCGGGCTGATCGCCGAGCACCTCGGGTCCGGCGGCAGCCTTGTCGGTCCCGGCGGCGAAGCGGTGCAGGCAGTCCTGGCCGCCGCAGCGCCCGGGGACATCGTGCTGACAGCCGGCGCCGGTGACGTCACGGCCTACGGGCCACTGATCGTCGACGCCCTGGCCGGCGAGGCCGCCGGTGGCTAGCACCAGGCGCCCCACCTACCGCGGCGGGCCCACCTCATCGGGATCCACCTCCTCCGGAACCGGTTCGTCCGGAAGCGGCTCCCGGCCGCCGTCGGGCGGAACCGGCACGGACGTCATTTCGGCGTCCAAAAACGCCCCGGACACGGGGAGCGGGCCGGCCCGGAGCGGCCAGGGCACGCCGGGCACCCCGCCCGGCAACGTCCTGTCCTTTCCCGAGCCCAAGGGAAAACGCCGTAAGCGCATCCTGCTCAGCACCATCGGCATTGTGGCCGTGCTGATGGCGGGGATTGTCGCTGCTGCCGTCTACTCGCCCGTGCTCGCCTTGCGGACCGTCTCCGTGCAGGGCACCAAGATCGTGAACCCGGACCAGATCCAGGCCGCCCTCGCTCCGCTGCAGGGCAAACCGCTGCCGCAGATCAGCGAGGACCAGGTCAAAGCCTTGCTGAAGCCGCTGGTCCAGGTCAAGGACGTCAGCGCGAAGGCGCTGCCGCCCTCCACCTTGCAGGTGCACATCACCGAGCGGATTCCCGTGGCACTGGTCAAGCAGGGCGACACGTTCCAGCTGGTGGACGTCGACGGCGTCCAGCTCAGCACCACCAAGGACGCCTCCTCGGTCCCGCTCCCGGTGATCGACGGCGGCGGCGGGACGCTCCCGAAGGACTTGTTCCAGGCCATCACCGCGGTGCTTGGAGCCCTGCCGGCAGACGTGCTTGCACGGCTCTCCAACGCCTCCGCCGGCTCGGCCGACGCCGTCGAACTCCGACTCGTCGACGGGCAGACGATCGTCTGGGGCAACGCGGGGGAGAAGGAGCTGAAGGCCCGGGTCCTCGCGGCCCTCCTGAAGGTCCCGGCGGACCCGAAAAATCCGGTGAAGGTTTACGATGTCAGCGTGCCCCGGCACCCTGTCACCCGGTAGCCGGCGATCAGTTCCGCCGCGGTCCGGCCCTGCCGGGACGTCCGGACGCCCGCAGGACTACTTACAGGGGCTATTTGACCGGTATTCCCGCGACACGCGGCCCCGGTTATTGAATGTCCCCTGCATAGGAAATACCGTCACAGACATGAGTTACTTGACATAACTATAACCTTCAAGTCGAAGGTTAAGGTTCAAAGCTTCAAGCAGGACTCGATAAGTTTTCGCATTAGTACACGAACAAGGGACACGTAACGTGGCAGCTCCGCAGAATTACTTGGCCGTCATCAAGGTCGTCGGCATCGGCGGCGGTGGCGTGAACGCAGTCAACCGCATGATCGAGGTCGGTCTTCGCGGCGTCGAATTCATCGCCATCAACACCGATGCCCAGGCATTGTTGATGAGCGATGCCGACGTCAAACTCGACGTCGGGCGTGAGCTGACCCGTGGACTCGGTGCTGGCGCGAACCCCGAGGTTGGCCGTCAGGCCGCCGAGGACCACGCAGATGAAATCGAAGAGGTCATCCGCGGCGCAGACATGGTCTTCGTCACCGCCGGCGAAGGCGGCGGAACCGGCACCGGCGGCGCCCCCGTCGTGGCCCGGATCGCGCGGTCCCTTGGCGCCCTGACGATCGGCGTCGTGACGCGCCCCTTCACCTTCGAAGGCCGCCGCCGTGCCGGCTCCGCCGAAGCCGGCATCGACGCCCTGCGCGATGAAGTCGACACCCTGATCGTGATCCCGAACGACCGCCTGCTCTCCATCAGCGACCGCAACGTCTCGGTCCTGGACGCGTTCCGTTCCGCCGACCAGGTCCTGCTGTCCGGTGTCCAGGGCATCACCGACCTCATCACCACGCCGGGCCTGATCAACCTCGACTTCGCCGACGTCAAGTCCGTCATGCAGGGCGCCGGCTCCGCCCTCATGGGCATCGGCTCGGCCCGCGGCGAGGACCGTGCCGTCAAGGCCGCGGAGCTCGCCATCGCCTCCCCGCTGCTGGAAGCATCGATCGACGGCGCCCACGGCGTCCTGCTGTCCATCCAGGGCGGCTCGGACCTCGGCCTCTTCGAAATCAACGAGGCAGCCCGCCTGGTCCAGGAAGTCGCCCACCCGGAGGCCAACATCATCTTTGGCGCCGTGATCGACGACGCACTCGGCGACGAGGCACGCGTCACCGTCATCGCCGCAGGGTTCGACGACGTCAAGGCCACCTCCCCGTCCATGGACCAGTCCCTGCCCGCCGCGCCCCAGCGCCCGGCGTCCGCGGCACCGGCTCCGGCGCAGGCACCCGCCTCCGCGCAGGTCCAGCCGCTGCACGCTGCCGTAGGTGCCGCCGGCTACGGCGGCTGGGGCCAGCAGCGCCCCTCCGCTGTGCCGGCCGACTCGGGCTTCGACGTCGACCTTCCGGCCGTCGTGGAGCCGGACCTGTCCGGCCGCCACTCCGATGACCTGGATGTCCCCGACTTCCTTAAGTAAATCGTTCGGCTTCAGCATGGCACCGCCGTCCGGCGGTGCCATGCTGCTTTGCGGCGGGTTACGGTGGATTGTATGAACGCAAGAATTCCGGACATGTTGATGGCGGTGTTGTGATTGTTTTCCTGGCGGGCTGAAGTCCGGCCCGGCGTGTGGGTGGCCTTCACCAACGCCGGAGCCGGGAACCTGGCACTGCATGTTGGCGATGACCCCGCGGCGGTCCGCCGCCGGCGCGCGGAGCTCGAAGCGGCCGCGGGACTCGGCGGACGCACCTTCCGGTACATGAACCAGGTCCACGGCACTGACGTCGCCACGATCGGCGGCCGTGCCGGCCTGGGTAAGGTGCCTGACGTTCCGGCTGCCCCGACGGCCGATGCCATGGTGACCCTGACCGAGCCGCTGGCTGTCATGGTGGCGGACTGCGTGCCGGTGGTACTGGTCGGCGACGGCCCTGCCGGCGCGCCGGTCCTCGGCGTCGTCCACGCCGGACGGCCCGGTGTGGCCGCCGGAGTGCTGCCGGCCGCCGTCGCGCGCCTGCGGGAACTGGGCGCGGACCGCATCGGCGCCTGGCTGGGTCCCTCCGTCTGCGGGCGCTGCTATGAGGTGCCCGAAGGCCTGCGCGCGGACGTTGCCGCGGCCGTCCCGGCCACCTGGTGCACCACGTCCACCGGCACCCCCGGGCTGGACCTTCCGGCCGGTGTCCGGAGCCAGCTGGAGGCGGAGGGCGTCTCGACCGAATACTCCGGGGGCTGCACCCTCGAGGACGACACTTTGTTCTCCTACCGGCGCAACAGCCAGACCGGCCGCTTCGCCGGCCTCGTGTGGACCAGCGCCGCGGACGTAGCCGGAACGCCTGGCCATGACTGAGCCGGCACAGGGCCGGGCCGCCAGCCCAGCCAAACCTGCCAATCCTGCCAGCGGAGCGGGGGAGAACACGGAGGACGCGCTGGTTGGTCCCCGCCTGGCGCAGCTGGACGCGAACCTTGCAGCAGTCCGCCGCCGGATCGACGCCGCCGTGGCCGCTGCCGGCCGTCAGGCGACGCCCCGGCTGATCGTCGTCACCAAGTTCCACCCGGCGCTGGACATCCGCAGGCTCGCGTCGCTGGGGGTCACCGACGTCGGGGAAAACCGGGACCAGGAAGCCGCGGAAAAAGCGGCGCAGCTCGGGGACCTCGGCCTGCGCTGGCACTTCATCGGGCAGCTCCAAAGCAACAAGGCCAAGTCCGTGGTGAAGTACGCCCAGGCTGTGCATTCGGTGGACCGGCTGGCCCTGGCCACCGCCCTCGCCAAGGCGATGGCCGCCGAAAGCGACCGCACCGGGCGCCCGCCGCTGGACTGTTTCATCCAGGTAAACCTGGACGACGACGCCGGTGCGCACCGCGGCGGCGCGGCCCCCGACGAGATCCCCGCACTGGCCGAACAGCTCGCCGGCGCCGCCGGGCTACGGCTCGCGGGCGTCATGGCTGTTGCCCCGCTCGGTGCGGATCCGGCGGCCGCTTTCGAGAAGCTGGCGGGCATTTCCGGGCGCCTGACCAGCCAATATCCGGACGCTACCGGAATATCGGCCGGCATGAGCCAGGATCTCGAAGAGGCCGTCCGGTTCGGGGCGACACACCTGCGCATTGGCTCCGATATTCTCGGTCCGCGTCCGGCGCTGCGGTAAGTTCGACGTATTGGAAGGAATGGCGGGGATTCCAAGGCTGTCTAGTCACTAAGCGGCCCGCTTACGGACAAGATTAGGAGTCGACCATGGCTGGCGCTCTGCGCAAGACAATGATCTATCTTGGGCTCGCCGACGGCGACGAACATTACGAGTCTGAGCACCCCACACCGCACAAGGATGAGGACGAATCCATGGAGCAGGACCGCGAGGAACGACGTGCGCCGGCGCCCGTCCGCGAGGTCCCCCGGGAAGAGCCTTACGCCGCCGAAGAGGAATATCGCGCACCTGTGACACCCATTAAGCGTGCGGCATCGAGCCGCGAAGAGACCACCGGACTCCGGCAAATCACCACGATCCATCCGCGGTCGTACAACGACGCCAAACTCATCGGTGAAAGCTTCCGCGACGGTATCCCCGTCATCATGAACGTCACTGACATGGGCGAGGCTGACGCCAAGCGCCTCGTGGACTTCTCCGCCGGCCTCGTTTTCGGCCTCCGCGGGAGCATCGAACGGGTGACGAACAAGGTCTTCCTGCTCTCGCCGTCGTACATCGAAGTCATTGGCGATGACAAGAAGGCCAGCGAGACGCAGGCGAGTTTCTTCAACCAAAGCTAGAGGCGAATATTCCGCGCGGAGGCCAGACGGGTCAGACCCGCCTGGCCTCCGCGCGGAATTATCCGTGTTGAAATAGAAGCAACACTTTCCTTAGGACACTGCGGTATCCGGAATGAACATGGAGATATGAGTTAGCTCATGGGAATTGTTTTTGGGCTCGTCTATATCGCTCTGTTGCTTTTTTTCGTGGCACTGATCATCCGCCTGGTCTTCGACTGGGTGCAGATGTTTGCCCGGAGCTGGCGGCCGCGCGGAGCGGCGCTCGTGACCGCCCACGCTGTGTATTCGGTCACGGACAAGCCCCTCAAGCTGCTCCGCCGGCTGATACCGCCACTGCGGCTGGGCGGCGTTTCGCTCGACATCGGGTTCCTGCTGCTGTTCGTGGCCGTGAGCGTGGCCATGTGGGTCGTCAAGGGCCTCGTCTACGCCCAGCCGATCGCAGCATGAGCCGCCCCGGCACGGCAGGTGACTGACCAGGGCCGGGCCCAAACCGATTCAAACTCCGGTTTGACACTGCGGTGTTGAATTAGAGGAACCAGACCATATTTAGGTACCGTAGTTTTGACGGCCGGAAGGCCTACTGACTAACTAGACCAACGAGGTGACCAGATGGCTTTGACGCCAGAAGACGTTGTCAACAAGCGCTTTCAGCCGACCAAGTTCCGCGAAGGCTACGACCAGGATGAGGTTGATGACTTCCTGGACGAGATCGTCGTCGAACTGCGACGCCTGAACCAGGAGAACGACGAGCTCCGCAAGAAGCTCGCCGAATCCGGCGCCGGCACGCCTGCCAGCTCCACCGCCGCGGCCCCCGTCGTGGAAAAGGTGCCGGCCCCCGTCAAGGTCGAGAAGGAAGACACCGCCAAGGCCGAGGCCGAGGCCAAGGCAAAGGCGGCCGCAGAAGCCGCCAAGAAGAAGGAAGCCGAGCAGGCTGCCAAGGCTGCCCAGGTAGTCGAACCTGCACGCGCCGCTGCCACCCCGGTATCCGAGTCCGCCGCCGGCCTGCTCGCCATGGCGCAGCAGATGCACGACAAGCACATCGCCGACGGCGAGCAGCAGCGTGACAAGATCATCGCTGAGGCCCAGATTGAGGCCAGCAGCCTCGTCAACGACGCCCAGGAAAAGTCCCGCAAGATCCTCGGTGCCCTCGAGCAGCAGCGCTCCGTCCTGGAACGCAAGGTCGAGCAGCTGCGCGGCTTCGAGCGTGACTACCGTTCACGCCTGAAGGCCTACATCGAAGGCCAGCTCCGCGACCTCGATGCCCGCGGCTCCGTTGCCGCCCCTGAGGTTGGCGAAGCCAGCTAGGGCATTAAGCAAGTATTCTGAAAGCCGGTGGCTGAGGACTCCTCGGCCGCCGGCTTTTCGTTTTTCCTGCACGCTTTACTCCTGCACGCTTTACTCCTGCATGGTTCCGCCACCGGCTCCGGTGCCGGCGCGTGCCGGCACCCATCCCCGGTCTTCGTACTGGCTCCCGATCGAAAGCACTATGACTGACGCACCATCACCAGACGCCATGCAGCCCGCCACGGCGGCACAGCCCGTCCACGTCCGGCCGCGCCGGGTAACGCTGTATGTCCTGTTCGCTGCCTTCGCCGTGTTCGCCTACGTGTTCGACCAGCTGACCAAACTCTGGGTCACCAGCACCATGACCGAGGGCGAGCGGATACCCGTGTTTCCGCCGCTGCTGCACTGGTTCTATATCCGCAACTCCGGGGCGGCGTTCTCGATCGGTGAAAACGTCACGTGGGTGTTCACGATCATCATGGCGGCCGTGTCCGTCGCGATCCTGCTGCAGCTGCGCAAGCTCGGCTCGCTCTGGTGGGCGCTGGCGCTCGGGCTGCTGCTCGGCGGCGCACTCGGCAACCTGACGGACCGGCTGTTCCGCGAGCCGTCCTTCGCGATGGGCCACGTCGTGGACTTCATCCAGCTCCCGAACTTCGCGATTTTCAACATTGCCGACTCGGCCGTCGTTTCCGCCGTCGTCATCATCTGCCTGCTCACGCTCCGCGGGATCTCCCTCGACGGCTCGCGCCACACGAAGGAAACGGTGACCAAAGATGTCTGAAAATGCAGCAACGTCCGGTGACGCCGGCGCCGCGGCTGCGGAGCACCTGCGGTTCACCGTCCCGGAGGACCTGGCCGGCTCGCGCGTGGACGCCGGCCTGTCCCGGCTGATGGAGATTTCCCGCTCCCAGGCGGCAGCCCTGATCGCCGAAGGCAATGTCAGCAGCAACGCCAAGAGGGTCGGGAAATCCCTCAAACTCGCCGCCGGCACCGTGCTCGACGTCGTGGTGCCCGGCCGCCGGGACCCCTTGGAAATCGTGGAGGAAGTCGTGGAAGGCTTGAAGGTCCTGCTGGACGATGACGAGTTCGTTGTCATCGACAAACCTGTCGGCGTGGCAGCCCACCCCTCGCCCGGCTGGGTGGGCCCCACTGTGGTAGGCGGCCTCGCCGGACTCGGGTACCGGATCTCGACGTCGGGCGCCCCGGAGCGCGCCGGAATCGTCCACCGGCTCGACGTCGGAACCTCCGGCGTCATGGTGGTCGCCAAAACCGAAAACGCCTACACCGTGCTCAAGCGCGCCTTCAAGGAACGCACCGTGGACAAGGTCTACCACGCGGTGGTCCAGGGCCTTCCCGATCCGCTGGCCGGCACCATCGACGCGCCCATCGGCCGCCACCCGGGCCACGACTGGCGGTTCGCCGTGATCGAGGACGGCCGGGACTCCATCACGCACTACGAGGTCCTGGAAGCCTTCGGCAAGGCCTCGCTCGTGGAGGTGCACCTTGAAACGGGCCGCACCCACCAGATCCGCGTGCACTTCGCGGCCCTGCGCCACCCCTGCGCCGGCGACCTCACCTACGGCGCTGACCCGCGGCTGGCCGCCACCCTTGGCCTGACCCGGCAGTGGCTCCACGCCCGGCAACTGTCCTTCGACCACCCGAGG
>Ga0213841_1000670_pt1 | contig 30150 bp, 32 predicted proteins | sample SWPATP23_FD_160125 | JGI IMG/M metagenome (GOLD analysis project Ga0213841, IMG submission 160125) | Coastal seawater microbial communities from Marineland, Florida, United States - SWPA TP2 #3 | ecosystem: Environmental > Aquatic > Marine > Coastal | place: USA: Florida | collected 2016-08-14 | reverse complement strand
ATACGCCGCGCAACGCAGACCGCCGCGTTCGCGTTGCCGCAGACAAACCCCGCGCGCCTGGTCAGATTTTTACTGATTTCGCCAGCATCTGAGTTTTTGAGATCCGGTCAGATATAGACGCCGCCATCTGCGTCATCGCCGGTTTCATCCATCAGCGCCTCGACATCCGGCACGACGATGTGGCGCTTGCCCTTTAATTCGATCACGCCATCGCGCTTTAGCGCAGACATCTGTCGGCTGACCGTTTCCAGCGTTAGACCAAGATAGTCGGCCATCGCCTCTCGGGTCAGGGGCAGATCAAAGGCCAGCTCGGTCGAATGTGCCGCATTTTTCAGGCTCGCATCGCGCCGGGCAATGATCGACAGGAAGCTGGAAATCTTTTCGCGGGCCGTTTTACGCCCAAGAAGCAGCATCCATTCCCGCGCCGCGTCCAATTCATCCAAGGTCATTTCCAAAAGCCGCTGGCTGATATGCGGAGTTGCCTCAATCAAATTCTGAAATGGGACCCGCCGGAAACAACACAGCATGACATCCGTGGCCGCTGTCACATCATAGGCTACCGATTCGCGATTCGGCCGTCCTAAGAAATCGCTCGGCAGCAGCAGGCCGACCATCTGCCGACGACCGTCCTCCATGGTCTGGGTCAGCGATGCGACACCCTCGACCACTGATGCCACGAAATCCATCCGGTCCCCGGCCCAGGCAATGGTCTGTCCGGCCTCGAAACGCCTGTAATACTTGATTGCGTCAAGCTTTTCGAGCTCATCGGTTTCGCACCGTGCACAGACCGCGCGATGCCGGATCGGGCAATCGGCACATGCCATTTCCGGAATGGCCAACGATCTATTGGGCATATAGGTTTCCTTGAGTTCTGGTCGAGATATCGTCATTTGATCTCGATCAAATACAGTCCGTCCAGCGCACCCTAAAGCTATCGCAATGGAAAATCTTGCGCAACTTCGTCGCCTCGGGCTGTTCGAGGCCAAAGTCCCGCGTTACACGAGCTACCCGCCAGCCACGAAGTTCTCGAACGACGTGGATTCAGCCGTGTTCGCAGACTGGATACAGACAATCCCCGCGGGAACGCGGGTTTCGTTGTATTTGCACGTGCCTTTCTGCCGCAGGCTGTGCTGGTTCTGTGCCTGCCGGACCCAAGGCGTGCGCAGTGATGAACCCGTTCGGGCCTATCTGGAAACGTTAAAGCAAGAAGTGCGCCATGTCGGCGCGATGCTGCCCGAAGGGGTAGAGGTCGCCCGCCTGCACTGGGGGGGCGGCACCCCGACACTGCTGAGTGCAGACATGATCACCGATCTTGCCGCCACGGTCCGGGACGCTTTCCCGCGCAGTGCGGATCTGGAATTTTCGGTCGAGATCGACCCGAACGAAATTGACGCTGCCCGGCTTGATGCGCTGGCGGGGGCGGGCATGAACCGCGCCTCGATCGGGGTGCAGGATTTCGATCCCGGCATTCAGAAGATCATCGGTCGCATCCAAAGCTACGACGTCACGCGGAATGCGGTCGAAGAACTGCGCGCCCGGGGCATCAATTCTCTGAACGCCGATATCCTGTTCGGATTGCCGGAACAAAGCCAAAAGCGGATATCTGACTCGGTTCAGATGCTGCTGTCACTGGCCCCTGACCGGGTTGCGCTGTACGGCTATGCCCATGTGCCCTGGATGGCGCGTCGGCAGGCCATGATCCCGACGGATTCCCTGCCGCGCCCCGAAGAACGGCTGGAACTGTTCGAAACCGCCCGCCGCCTGTTCAAATGGGACGGCTATCAGGATATCGGCATCGACCATTTCGCCAAACCCGAAGACGGGCTGGCCATGGCGGCCCGCACTGGTCATCTGCGGCGCAATTTTCAGGGCTATACCGACGACACCTGCGATGTGCTGATCGGATTGGGCGCCTCGGCGATTTCCAAGTTTCCCCAGGGCTTTGCCCAGAACGCCGCAGGCACTGCCGACTACCAGAAAGCCGTGCGCGCCGGAGAACTGGCCACTGGCAGAGGGCATTGCTTCAAGGGCGAAGATCGTCTGCGGGCGCGGATGATCGAGGCCTTGATGTGCGACTTTCACATCAACAGCGCCGAGATTTCCGACGCGTTCGGGGTGAGTGGCCAGGCGCTCGAAACCCTCTACCGTGAGGCCGAGCTGGCCTTCCCCGCCATGGTGAAATGGGATTCCGAGGGGTTCGAAATTCGCCCTGAAGGGCGCGCCCTGGCCCGGTTGATTGCCCGCACCTTCGACGAATACGAGATGCGGGAAGAAGGCCACAGCTCAGCCATCTGAGCAAGGCTTGCCGCGCTAGATGTGGGTCGTCCCGAACGCTGCCGCCATCAATTCGCGGGTGTAATCCGTCTTTGGGTTGCCAAATATCTCGGCATTTGTGCCTGCCTCTACAATATCGCCCTGCTTCATGACGATCACCTTGTGGCTTAGCGCGCGGACAACCTTCAGGTCATGGCTGATAAACAGATAGGCAAGGTTGTGCTTTTCCTGCAAGCGGCGCAGCAGATCGACGATCTGGACCTGCACAGTCATATCAAGCGCGCTGGTCGGTTCGTCCAGCACCACCAGTTTCGGGTTCAGGATCATCGCGCGGGCAATGGCGATGCGCTGCCGCTGGCCACCCGAAAACTCATGCGGGTAGCGGTGCATCATGGCGGGGTCCAGCCCAACCTCGGTCAGGATATCGGCCACCAGCTCATACTTGTTCAGGTTGCCTGACACCTCATGCACGCTCAGCCCTTCGGCGACGATCTGTTCAATCGTCATACGCGGCGACAGCGACCCATAGGGATCCTGGAACACCACTTGCATATCCTTGCGCAGGGGCCGGATACGGGTGGAATTCAGGCCCTGTAGCTCATTGCCCAGAAAGCTAATTCTACCTTCGGAAGACAAAAGCCGGAGAATAGCCAGCGCCAGCGTGGTCTTGCCGGACCCGGATTCCCCCACGACGCCCAGTGTTTCCCCCGCACGCACCGACAGGGTGGCATCGTTGACCGCCTTCACATGGCCCACCGTCTTGCGCAGCAGCCCCCGCTGGATCGGGAACCAGACGCGCAGCGCATCGGTCGAAACGATTTCCTCGGCACGCTCTGGCACCGGGTCCGGCTGGCCAGAGGGTTCGGCCGCCAGCAGGGTCCGGGTATAGGGGTGCTGCGGGTTGGCGAAAATCTGGTCCGTGGGGCCAGCCTCAACAATCTCGCCGCCCTGCATCACGCAAACCTTGTCGGCAATGCGCCGCACAATGCCAAGGTCATGAGTGATGAACAGCAGGCTCATGCCTTCGGAACGCTTCAGATCAGCCAGCAGATCCAGGATCTGCGCCTGAATGGTCACATCCAGCGCTGTGGTCGGTTCATCCGCGACCAGCAGATCGGGGCCGTTGGCCAGCGCCATGGCGATCATCACCCGCTGCCGTTGCCCGCCGGACAACTGATGCGGATAGGCGCGCAGGCGGGTTTCCGGATCGCGGATGCCAACCTTTCGCAGCAGGTCCAGAATGCGGGCTTCAGCAGCGGCACCGGCCAAGTTTTGGTGCAGGGCAAGGCTTTCACCCAATTGCTTTTCAATCGTGTGCAACGGATTCAGCGATGTCATCGGCTCTTGAAAAATGAAGCTGATATCGTTGCCCCGCACCCGGCGCAGGTCCGCCTCTGGCGCACCGATCATCTCGGTGCCTTTGTAGCGAACCGACCCAGACACCTCCGCGCTTTCGGGCAGTAGCGACACGGTAGACAAGGCCGTGACCGACTTACCGGACCCGGACTCGCCCACCAGCGCGACGGTTTCACCCTTGGCGACCTCGAAGCTCACTTTTTTGACGGCGTCCGTCGTGGCCCCATCCTGGGTAAAGCTCACCGACAGGTTTCTGACCTGAAGCAATGTCATTCGAAGGTCTTTCTGGGGTCAAACGCATCACGCACGCCTTCGAAGATGAAGACCAGCAGCGACAGCATGAAGGCAAAGGCCAGGAAGGCGGTAAAGCCAAGCCACGGGGCCTGAAGGTTGTTCTTGGCCTGAAGCGTCAGTTCGCCCAAGGACGGTTCCGATGACGGCAGACCAAAGCCAAGGAAATCAAGCGCCGCGAGCGACCCGATGGTTCCCGTCACGATGAAGGGCAGCATCGTCAGCGTCGCCACCATCGCATTGGGCAGCACGTGGCGGAACATGATCACCCGATTGGACACACCAAGCGCCCGGGCCGCCCGGACATATTCGAAATTGCGTGCCCGCAAGAATTCGGCCCGGACCACGCCCACCAGCGCCGTCCAGCCGAACAGCGTCATCAGGAACACCAGCAGCCAGAAATCCATGCGGAAAATGGCGGCCACGATGATGATGATATAAAGGCTGGGGGTCGCCCCCCACAGTTCGATCACCCGCTGGAACAACAGGTCCACCAAACCGCCGAAATAGCCCTGCACCGCACCCGCCGCGATGCCGATGACCGACGTCAGGAAGGTCACGATCAGCGCAAAGGCCACGCTCAGGCGGAAACCGTAAATCACCCGTGCCAGCACGTCGCGCGCGGTGTCGTCTGTGCCAAGCCAGTGGTCGGCATCGGGCGCGGACGGGGCCGCACCGCCAATATCGTTCACCGTGTTGTAGCTATAGGGCACCGGCGGCCAGATCAGCCATCCCTGGTGGAAATCCTCGATGCTTTCCTCCAGCGCCCCGTTGCGGGCGGCCTCAATCACCGTTTCGGGATCGTCCCAGCAATCGTCCAGCCCGCCCGAGATGATCAGGCATTGCACCTCGATATCGCGATAGACGGCCTCTGTCCTGAAATCACCGCCGAACTCGGTCTCGGGATAAAAACTGAAGATCGGTGTGTAAAGCTGTCCGCGATAGCTGACCAGCAAGGGCCTGTCATTGGCCAGCAGTTCCGCAAAAAGCGACAGAAAGAACAAGACACCGAACACACAAAGCGAAAACAGCGCACGCCGATTGGCTTTGAAATTGCGCCAGCGGCGCTTGTTGAGAGGGGAGAGACGGATCAACGCCATGGCTCAGGTCTCCCGCGATTCGAAGTCGATGCGGGGGTCGATCCAGATATACATCAGGTCCGAAAACAGCCCCACAACCAGCCCGATCAGGCCGAAAACGAAAAGCGTGCCGAAGATCACCGGATAGTCGCGGCTCACCGCCGCCTCGAACCCAAGCCGTCCAAGCCCGTCGAGCGAGAAGATCGTTTCGATGATCAGCGAGCCGCCGAAGAAGACCGACACGAACACCGCCGGGAAACCGGCAATCACGATCAGCATGGCGTTGCGGAAGACATGGCCGTAAAGCACCCTGCCCTCGCTCAACCCCTTGGCTTTGGCGGTCATCACGTATTGCTTCTTAATCTCGTCAAGGAAACTGTTCTTGGTCAGCAGCGTCAGGGTGGCAAAGGCCGAAATGGTCGAGGCCAGCACCGGCAGCGTGATGTGCCAGAAATAATCCAGCACCCTTCCGATCAGGCTCAGATCCTCCCAGTTGTCTGATGTCAGCCCCCTTAGCGGGAACCACTGCCAATAGGACCCGCCCGCGAACAGCACCAGCAGCAGGATCGCAAACAGGAAGCCTGGGATCGCATAGGCCACGATGATCAGGCCGCTGGTGACCGTGTCGAACCGGCTGCCGTCCTTCACCGCCTTGCGGATGCCAAGCGGGATGGATACCAAATAGGCGATCACAGTGGACCACAGCCCAAGCGTGATGCTGACCGGCATCTTTTCCAGAACCAGATCAATGACCGAGATCGAGCGGAAGTAACTTTCCCCAAAATCAAAGCGCAGGTAATCCCACATCATCAGGAAAAACCGTTCCAGCGCGGGGATCGCCTCGGCGCTGCATTGCTCTGCCTCCAGGTCGGGTTCCCCGATATAGCCATCCTCGCAGACAATCCGGCTGAAGTGGAACTCCACCTCCAGTTCGGCCACGAAATCAGGCGGCAGACCGCGTGCGCCAAGGTAGCTGTCTTCGCCGCCCAGTTCCGCCCCGCCCGCTTCGGCGCCACCGCCAGAGATCCCGGCAAATACATCGCCTTCGCCCTCCAGCTCGGCCATGATCTGGTCGATCGGGCCGCCGGGCACGAATTGCACAAGCGCAAAGTTGATCACCATGATCCCGATCAGCGTCGGGATCATCAGCAGCAGCCGTCTGAAAATATAGGCGCCCATGTTCGCTTAAAACGCTCCCGCGTCGCGCAGGGCAGCCGCGGCATCCGGGTCGATCCACCAGAAATCCAGGAAGCCGAGCGCATAGGGCGGCAAATTTTCGGGGTAGCGATACATGTCGTAATAGGCGACCCAATGATTGGGGTTGTACCATTGCGGAACCCGGAACCGTTCCCACCGAAGCACCCGGTCCAGCGCGTGGACAGCGGCATTCAGATCGTCCTGGGTTTCGGCGTCGACAACCGCTTCAACCAGTGCATCCACCGCAGGGTCGGCAATACCTGCCGGGTTGAAGACCGAGTCGTTGGCGGTGGCCGAGCCGAAATACTGGCGCAGGCCGGACCCCGGTTCATAACCCATCGGGAAATGGTCGGTGATGATGTCGAAATCATAGTCCCGTTCGCGCTGGCTGAACTGGGCGTTGTCGATCCGGTTCAGGCGCGCATCAACCCCGATGGCCTGCAGGTTTTCCACGTAAGGGTTGATGATTCGATCAAAGAGAGCGCTGGCGTTCAGGAATTCGACTTCCAGTGTTTCCCCGGCCGTGTTGCGCAGCATCCCGTCATCGCCGGGCACCCATCCAGCCTCTTCCAGCAGCGCCAGCGCCTGCCGCGCGCGGCGGCGATCAAAGGCGCGGTCGGGATTGGCAGGCGCAATGGCATAGGCCGGTTCGGTCAGAACCTCGGGGCGCAGCATGTCGGACAACGGTTCCAGCAGCGCCAATTCCGCTTCAGTGGGCAGGCCCGTGGCGGATAGCTCGGTATTCTCCCAGAATGACACGTTCGGTGTGTAGAGCCCGTAGAACAGCGTCTGGTTCGTCCATTCAAAATTGAACATCAGCGAGATTGCCTCGCGCACACGCACATCCTGAAACTGCGGGCGGCGCAGGTTCATCACAAAGCTTTGGCCCGATGAAATGGTCCCGGCCGGGATGTCTTCGCGCACCACAAGCCCCTGTTCCAGCTTGGGGAAATCATAGGCGGTGGCCCATTGGGCGGAACTGCTTTCCTGCCGGAACGTATATTGCCCGGCGGTAAAGCCTTCGAAGGCGGCAATGGCATCACCGTAGTATTCGATGCGGATGGTTTCGTAGTTATGCCGACCCTGATTTATGGGCAGATCATTGCCCCAATAATCGGGATTGCGGCGGAAGACTGTACGCTCACCCACATCTATCCGGTCCACCACATAGGGGGCCGATCCCATCAGCGGCTCCAACCGGCTTTCGTCAAAGTCGAGGCCCGATGCCTCGTGGCTGGCAAGGCTGAAAACCGGCAGGCCGCCAGCGCTATCGATCCGGCCCCGCAGGGGGGCGTCCGGGTTGAAGTCAAACCGCACACGTCCGTCGTCCAACGCTTCGGCGCTGGCAATGGTCAGCCCGATCGACGCGCGGAAAGACGGCAGCCCTTCGTCGCGCAGGATCTCGTAGCTGAACACAACGTCTTCGGCGGTCACAGGCGTCCCGTCGGAAAACCGTGCCTCGGGGCGCAGGGTAAAGATCACATAAGACCGGTCTTCGGGGTAGGCGATGCTTTCGCACAGCAGGCAATAGTAGCTGCCGACCTCATCCGCGGTGCCCTCCAGCATCGATTCGAAAAAGACCGAGGCCAGAACCGCCGGGCGGCCCTGACGGGTATAGGGATGCAGCGAATCGAATGACCCGGACCAGGCGAAGGAAAACTCGCCGCCTTGGGGGGCATCGGGGTTCACGTAATCCAGGTGCTCGAAATCAGGACCATAGCGCAGATCGCCGAAGGTCGAGACCCCGTGGGTTACGATCAGGTCGCCGTCTTGCGAAAACCCGGGGGTGGCCAGAACCGATGCGGCCAACAGGGGCAAAGCCATCCACCAGGAAACGGCGGGTCGGGTCGCTTGGCGGGTTCGGGTCATGCTACGCTCCACTGCGGGTATCCTGCTTGGTATAGTTATGGGTGCAGTTACCCTAAGGACCAGCCCTGTCATGGTTCAAGGCGAATTACATTTTCGTGACCCTGAAATGAAAAAGGCCGCCCCGAAGGCGGCCAAATTCTGCGCATTGGACCGAATCAATCGTCCAGCGAATCCAGGTAGGCAACCATGGCGGCGCGATCTTCCACGTCGCGCATACCGGCATAAGACATCGCCGTACCAGGTGCATAGCCGCGCGGGTTTTCAAGAAAAGCGTCCAGAGCCTCGGGCGTCCAATCGCCCTCCAGCTCCTCCAATGTGCCGGAATAGCCAAAGCCTTCGCCAGTGGCGATGTCGCGGCCAACCACGCCGTAAAGCGACGGGCCGGTGCCATTCTGGCCAGGCTCGACCGAATGTCAGCTGCGGCAGGCACGGAAGGCGCCTTCGCCATCGGCAGGATCAGCAGCGGCGAGGTATTCGGAGAAAGGTATCACCTCCACCTCTTCCTCTTCTTCGTGATCACCGTCGCCGGTGTCGATCACATATCCGGCGAGATGTTCGCCATGGGCATCATGCCCGCCACCGACGCTATAAAGGCCGTCAGCAGCCCAACCGCCAAGAAGCAGAACAAGCCAGGCAGCGCAGACGCCGCCGACGGCTTTGGTGAGGGTCATCGTGTCAAACATGGTTATCCCGTCCACATTTCGAGTTGGCGCGTATCTACCGACTTTCCCGCCCTGCTTTCAAGGTGTAGTCAGCGCGACAGAACGCCCTTGTTGAAGAAAGTCGCTAAAATGACCGCTCGTATCGCCTTTCAGGGAGAACCCGGTGCCTATTCGCACCAAGCCTGCCGCGAAGCACGCCCGCATCTGGAGGCCCTCCCCTGCGGCACTTTTGAAGACGTCATCGACGCAGTGCGCAATGGCAACGCCGCCGAAGCGATGCTGCCGGTGGAAAATTCCACCTATGGGCGGGTGGCCGATATTCACCGCCTGCTGCCCGACAGCGGGCTGCATATCGTCGATGAGGCGTTCGTGAGGGTGCATATCAACCTGCTTGGCGTTCCCGGCAGTTCCATCGCCGATATCACCGATGCCTGGAGCCACCTGGTGTTATTGCCGCAATGCGCGGGTTTTCTGCGCAAGCACCAGATCAAGGGCCGAGTCAGCCCCGACAATGCCCGCGCCGCGCGCGATATCGCCGAACGGGGCAACCCGGCCCATGCGGCGCTGGCGTCGGAACTGGCGGGCGAGATCTATGGGCTGGACGTGCTGGCGCGCCATATCGAAGATCATGACCGCAACACCACGCGTTTCCTGATCATGTCGCCAGAGGCTGACATGACCCGCCGGGCCGACCACATGATGACAAGCTTCGTCTTTCAGGTCCGCAACATTCCGGCGGCGCTGTACAAGGCCATGGGCGGCTTTGCCACGAATGGCGTCAACATGACCAAGCTTGAAAGCTACATGGTTGGCGGCAGTTTCACCGCGACGCAGTTTTATGCGGATATCGAGGGCCACCCGGACGACGCCAATGTTCAACTGGCGATGGATGAGCTGAAATACTTCACCTCACATCTGCATGTTCTTGGCACCTATCCGGCGGACCAGCTGCGCGACTGACGGATCAGCCGCCCCTCCGCTGACGGCGGTATTCGTCTTCATATTCGTTCGCCAGCGCCACGATCCGGGCATTGATCTTTCCCTGAATCTGCCTGCGCGCCAGTTTCACCGTTTGCAGGATCAACCGGGCGGCCAATGTCGTGGCTTTCAGCTGCGCTGTGGTCCTGACCTGCGTCTGTTCCGGCCCAAGCTCCTCGAAGAACAGGTCCACACCCACGGTCATGCCACCGACCACCGTGTCGATGCGGGCATGTTCGTAGTGGGCCAAGCGCGTAATCGTCGCCTCGACCCCACGGGTTTTGCCGCGCACCACGGCGGACCCACGCCAGGAACATCCCTCGGTGATCTCGGTGAACCCGTTCACCCGGCGAATGTCCGCGCCATAGTGCCGGGCAGTTTGTTCATAGCGGGTGAAATCTGCAAATCGCGAAAACGCAAAGTCCTGGGGAATGTCCACATCTTCCATGGCTTCGAAAATCATACCGCTGACTCCTCGTGTAATGCCCGTGATCCCATATCTTTTTGCCTGTCATTCCAACCTGTCCGCAAGCCAGTTTTCCATAAGAAACTGTGCAATCGCCCCCTTTCGGGCTGGCAACAGGGTTGGATGCCGCCCGGCCAGGGCGTCGGCCAGGTCTTCGCGGCTGATCCACAGGGCATCGTCCAGCTCTGCCGGGTCGATGGTGATTTCGCGGCTCAGCGCCTCGCCCTTGCAGCCGAACATCAGGGACGAGGGGTAGGGCCAGGGCTGGCTGGCAAGATAGTCCACCTGCCCCACCTGCACTGCCGTTTCCTCGGCCACTTCACGGCGCACGGCGGCTTCCATCGTCTCACCCGGCTCGACGAATCCCGCCAGCAGGGAATACATCCCCTCGGGCCAGCCGGGGGACCGGCCAACCAGCAAATCGTTGCCCTGGGTGATCAGCATGATCACAACAGGATCAGTGCGCGGGAAGTGATGCGCGCCACAATCGGGGCAGGTCCGTTGCCAGCCTGCCTGGGTCATACGGCTTTCAGTCCCGCAGCGGGCGCAAAACCGATGCGATCGGTGCCAACTGAGCATCGCCTTGGCGGTGGCGGCAAGTTCAGCGTCGCGCGCGGTCAGCAATGTCATGGCCAGGCGCAGTTCCCGAAAAACCTGATCGCCTGCCGCGGCAGGATGGGCCTGAAGGCTCTGATCCGCGAACGAATTCAACTGCGTCGTGTCCAGATCCTCAGGCTGCCAGCGAGAGATATCTGCCGCGAACCGCAACGCCCCGTCATCATCGCCCAGGAACAACCGTTCCGCAGGTGCATCCACCAGCATCGGGTGACCGCCCGGCAGCCACACCAACCGCTGGCCGCCTTCGTGGTCCTCCATCAAGGGTTTACCGCGCCACAGCGGCAGAACACTGCCGCGGCCATCTTCCAACGCGGCCGCCAAAGCCGCCTCATCCCCCCGCAGCAGGGCCGCCCGATCCAGCCCGGACCCCCCGAAGGTTACCGTTTCCGCAAGCTTCATCTCACTGCTTTCCGCCTGAATCCGTTAATCTTTTTTAAGACCTCTATGGCAGGAATGTCGCAGATGCGGGAAACTGGCGCAAACCCGAAAACTGTTTCAGGCTGCCGCTGGTGTTTTCCGGTCGCAATGGTCTAACTGACCCAAGGACAGGACGACCGGAAAAGAAAAACCTATGGAGACTCAGGCAGATAGGGCCGTCAGCCCGGCAAAAGGGCGGCGCCTGCGGCTCGTGGTGATGGCCACCACAGACCTACATGCGAACCTGCGGCCGTATAACTATTATCTTGATGCGGCAGGCGATGATCCCGGCCTGGCACGCGTTGCGACCTTGGTTGACCAGGTGCGCAGCAACGAACCGAACTGCCTGTTGTTCGACAACGGCGACACCCTGCAAGGGTCCCCCCTGGGCGACGTCGCCAGCGAACCGGGCGCGACGGACCCCCACCCGATGATCGCCGCGATGAATCTGATGGGCTATGACGCCGCGACCGTGGGCAACCACGATTTCAACTACGGCCTGCCGTTTTTGAAACAGGCGATTGCCGGGGCCGCCTATCCCGTGGTGCTGGCCAATGTGGACCGTCCAGATGGCCGGTCGCTGCTGAACCGGTCGGTCATCCTCGACCGGGATTTCAGCGATGACACCGGCCAGACGCACCCCCTGCGCATCGGCGTTCTTGGCCTGACCCCGCCACAGATCACCAAATGGGACAGTACCCTTCTGACCGACCAGGTGATCAGCCGCCCGATCGTCGAATCCGCGATGCAGGAAGCCACACGGTTACGCGCCGCCGGGGCCGATCTGGTTATCGCCCTGTGCCATTCCGGACATGGCCCCGCGCATGACGCACCCGATCTGGAAAACGCGTTGCTGCCCCTGGCCGCATCGGGCTGTGCCGACGCGATTGTCGCCGGTCATACGCACCGCCAGTATCCAACGGCGCAGGACAGCGGGCTGATCCACGGCATCCCCGTGGTGCAGCCGGGGTTTTTCGGGTCTCATCTGGGGCAGATCACGCTGGAGCTGATCTTCAACGACCGCTGGCAGATTGCGCAGGCGTCGTCCTGCCTGCACCCGGTGCAGACGGCACATGGCCCGATACCTGCGTCACCCGCGATCCTGGCCCTTTCCGAAGACAGCCACCGCGCCACGCTCGCCCATGCCCGCCGCCGTATCGGGGAAACCACAATCCCGCTGGAAACCTATTTCGCCCTGGCGGGGAACAGCCCCACCCTGGCTGTCATGGCCGAGGCAACCCACGCCTTCGCAGAACAGGCCCTGAACGGGCAATCGCTGACTGATCTGCCGCTGTTAACGGCCATGGCCCCGTTCAAAGGCGGCGGACGCGCAGGGCCCGGTTACTACACCGACATCCCCGCAGGCCCCCTGTCACTGCGCAACGCGGCTGATCTTTACGCCTTCCCGAACATGCTGCAGATCCTTCGGGCGACCGGCGCCGATCTGACCGACTGGCTGGAACGCTCCGCCAGCGCCTTTCACCACATCCCCCCTGGCGCGCAGGATCAGGCCCTGCTGGACCCCGGCTTTTCCAGCTACAATTTCGACGTGATCTTCGGGCTGAGCTATTCTATCGACCTGTCGCAGCCTGCCCGCTATTCCGCCGATGGGGACCAGGTTTTTCCCGGCCCCGGGCGCATCCGCGACCTTCAGCATTCAGGCCGCCCGGTTCAGCCGACAGACGCATTTCATGTCGTCACCAACAGCTATCGTGCCTCGGGCGGGGGGCATTTTCCGGCAGCAGCGCGCTGCAAAGCGGTTCTCAACAGCCCGGTGGCCGTGCGCAAACTGCTGGCAGATCACATCGCAAGAACATCCCCCCTGCGCCCGGTCGCGCAGGAAACATGGCGTTTCAGCCCCTTGAACGGTACGCGCGTTCTGTATGAAACCGGCCCCCGTGCCGTATCCCATACCGACCGCGCCCGATCCCTGGGCCTGACGCCGGTCGGCCCTGCGGATAACGGGTTCTTTCAGTTTGAAATGACGCTCTGACCGGGGCCTTACAGGGTGTCGGTGCCAAACGTATCGCAATCCGCGACCCGGCCCTCTGCACGGCCGATCTCGAACCAACGCATCCGCTGCGCCGAGGTGCCATGCGTAAAAGTATGCGGGTTGGGCTGGCGACCGGCGCGGGCCTGAAGATAGTCGTCACCGATCCGCTCGGCTGCGTTCAGCGCTTCCTCAATATCGCCACTGTCCAAAAGGTCGGCCACGTTATGGGCCCAGACCCCGGACAGGCAATCGGCCTGCAATTCCACCCGCACTTGCAGCGCATTGCTCTCCCGCTCGGACGCGTTGGCGCGCAGTTGGTGGACCTGCCCCAGAATACCAAGCTCGTTCTGCACATGGTGGGCAACCTCATGGGCAATCACATAGGCAGCGGCGAAGTCACCCCCTGCGCCAAGGCGGTCAGACATGAAGCCGAAAAACGACGTATCCAGATAGGCACGCCGATCCGCCGGGCAATAGAACGGCCCGGAGGAACCCGACGCCCCACCACAGCCGCTTTGTGTAACCTCGCTGAACAGCACCAGTTGCGGCGGCGTATAGGGGCGACCTAACTGGTCGGGAAAGATCCCGGACCACACGGTTTCGGTGGTCGTCAGCACCCGCGCGGCAAAATCGCCTGCCTGCTGCTCGGCTTGGGTCAGTTCGCGCGTCTCTCCAGATTGTTGCGATGGCGGCGCGGCCTGGTCCAACAGCCCCGTCACATCCACGCCGGTGAAATAGCCAATCGCCAGCACCACCAGCAGCCCCACACCGCCAATACCGCCCGCCGCACGGCCGCCCCGGCCCCGCCGGTCGACCACATTTCGGCTGCGGTTCACATTTCTCAGGCGCATGATGGAAATCCCTTGTCTCAAATCCTGCCCCACAGTCTAGCGCCAAGCCCGCGCACCGCGAAAGCCCTGCCCTTGCGAAATGCGAACAGATCGCCTACATCCCGAGTCGAGAGGTTGGCGCGGGCAGGCGCCTCGCCAACCTGGTCAGGACCGGAAGGTAGCAGCCACAACGAGCCCCGCTTGGGTCGATGTCCAGCCTCTCACCACCACCAGACGCCGGAGGATTGATGGAGATTGTCGCATCCCTCCGGGCCCGCGCTGCCTGATCACACGTTGATCCGATACGGCACCGCCCGCCCGGCCGTTTAGCAAACCGCCCTTCAGGGGCCTTTTCTGACGTGTCTTCCGGGAATCTTACCATTGGAAAACCTGACTCTTGCCGACCTCGGATGGTCGGCCCATTTCGCCGCGCAGATCGCTGATGATCCCGCACAAATCGCCCATGCCTGCCGCCTGACCTCGGTCGCGCGCAACCGGCTGACCGGGCTCTCCCCCATGGGGGAACACCTGTTGGTGCCGCCATCGGATATGACCACGGGCCAGTTCGCCGCTGGCGATTGGGTGCTAACCGACCCGACAGGCCATAAGGTTATGCATCGCCTGTCGCCACTGACGGAACTGTCACGCCGGGCGGCGGGAACCGGGGCAGACCGGCAGTTGATTGCCGCCAATGTCGACACGCTCGGCATTGTCAGCTCGTGCAACGCCGATTTCAACGAGGCCCGGCTGGAACGTTACCTTGCGCTGGCCGCTGCGGTCGGATGCCTGCCTCTGGTGATCCTGACCAAGGCCGATCAATCGGACGATCCGCGCAACTACGCGCGCCGCGCGGAGCGGCTGTCGCCACTGGTCACGGCGGTTGCGCTGAACGCCACCGATGCCGCAGACGCTGCGCAGCTGGTGCCATGGTGCCGGACCGGGCAGACCTTGGCGCTGGTCGGGTCCTCTGGCGTCGGCAAATCGACCCTGTCCAACGCCCTAACCGGTGACCGCGTGTCCACCGCTGGCATCCGGGAAGATGACGCCAAGGGCCGCCACACCACCACGGCGCGGGAACTGCACCGGACAGAGGCGGGCGGCTGGTTGCTCGACACGCCCGGGATGCGTGCCTTGCGCCTGTCAGATGCCCGCGCGGGCGTCGATGCGGTCTTCGCGGATCTGGACGATCTGGCCGAGACATGCCGCTTTTCCGACTGCGCGCATGACACCGAACCGGGTTGCGCCATCCGTGCCGCCATCGACGCCGGACAGATCGACCCGGACCGCCTGCGCCGCTGGCGCAAACTGCTGGCCGAGGATGCGCGCAATTCCGAAACGCTGGCCGAAGCCCGCGCCCGGGACAAGAGCTTTGGCAAGCTCGTCAAAAGCGCGCTGAAAGACAAGGACCGCTACCGGCGCTGACCCGAAATCAAAGCACACCTGCAGAGGCTGCGAGGAAAACAGCCACAAAGGCCAACACCTGCGCCCCCGCCACCAGGGCCGGCACCAGCGCCATCCAGCGCAGGAGTCGGCCCCGCTGCACCGGGGCGCGCAGGAACAGGCATAGCAGGGCCAGAACCAGCCCGGCCACCTGCCAGCTCAGAAAGGTCGTCACCCGGTTGATCCCGCGGGTAAAGCCGTCTCCTGACGGTTCGGTCATGGCGAAGCCCAGAAAGGACATCGCCATGACCGCCACCCATAATAGCAGCAGGATTTGCAGGGCGGTATGGCGGTCTTGGGTGTTCATGCCCCGCAGCCTAACGCATCGTGCCGGAAAAAGCCCAATCCATCTGCGCCTGCGTTTCCACAGCGCAAGCCCGTGCCATCCGCAGCCGGTGCAGCGCCTCTGGCCCCTGCTCGCCCGCCTCAACCATCAGCCGCAGCAGCGCCATACCAGACCGCCCGCAACCACCATAACAATGCGCCAGCACCCGCCCGCCCCGCGCCAGCACCGGCGCCAGGTCCGGCCACGCGGCCCGCACATCATCAGGGGGGGTGCCGAAATCGGGTACCGGCAGATGATACCACACCACCCCCCGCGCCCGCAGATCCGCACCAAAACCACCAGCCCCGTGGCGATCCATCTCTGGGCGGGTGGTCATGGTCAGCACGACGTCGGGCCGCCAGGTCAGCACCGCCGCCAGATCGTCGGAATAATCCCCGAACCGGCCCGGCAAGGGACAGATGCCAAGCACGCCGCCCCCCGCCGTCAGGTCAGATATGGAAAACTCTGCCATTGCTCAGAACGCCCCATAGTCCACAACCTGGCCGGGATGCGCCTCGGCCCAATCGGCCAGAAATTCCGCGATCTCCTCACGATCTGCGAAATCCAGCGCGGCACGGGGCAGCGCCACGCCCTGTTCCAGCGCCAGCGCCAGGCAACCGACATAGTCCCGTTCGGCCCGTTCGGGGCAGTTATCCGCCCCATGCAGGATCGTGGACAGCAGCGTACCGCCATAGCCGTTCACATGCGACAAATCAGGCCGGAGCGTCAGCAGATAGCCCATCATATCTGGCAGCCCTTCCCACCCTGCGACCTGAACCGGCGTCAGCCCCTCGGTGTCGGGCCGGTCATATTCCACACCCATGGCAACAAGGCGTTTCACATGTGCCAACTTGCCGGGCAAATGCAGGATCTGCCGGATGATGTTTCGGTATGCCTCGGGCAGCCGGGCCGGATCGACATATGTGCCAGGCGGCACATCGCCATCCGCGGCCTGCGCCAACAGCTGTTCTTCCTGGGTCAGATCGGGCACCGCACCCTGCGCCTCGACTGCCCGGGCCAAGGCCGCGTTGCCGAAAACCCGTGCATAGCCATAAGCCGTGCATCCCTGATAGACGCGGCCCGGATCGGCCCCTGCATCCAGCAGCAACGCAATCATCTCGGCATCGCACATGCGCCGCGCGGCCTGATGCAGGGCGGGCACGACCCAAGGCGCCTCTCCGCCCACATGGGTGCCATCGAAATCATCCGGCTGCGCCCCGTGATCCAGCAGCATCCACACCGCCTGATGATCGTGGAAATCCATCGCCCGCAGCAGCGCATTGGTGCCCTTCGGGTCGGCCCCGGCCTCTAGCAACATCCGCAGCCCGTCATGGTGCCCAAGTTCCGTCGCGTGATACAGCGACTCGCCATCATTGGGATCGGCCTCATGATCCAGCAACCACTGCCCCAGAACCATATTGTCCGCATGACCGATCGCACCATAGAGCACCGACAGGCGGTGATCGCTCTCGGCGCTGACCGGTCGGCCATCATTCACATCCGCCCCATGGGCCAGCAGCATCTCGGCAATGGCAAGCATATCGTCCGCCTTGTCCGGCTCCGCGTGGATGCGACGGGAAAAAGCCAGGAAGCACAAAGGCGACTGATGCGCGGTGACACGCGTCGCGCGGCCCGGATCGTCGGCCAGCATAGTCATCACCGCCTCCCGGTTCAGCAACGCCACCTGCAACCCAAAGACCCCATCCGCCAGATCCGGCGTATCCGCCAGCAACCGGTCCACCCGGGCGTTCTGACCATGGGCCAGCGCGACTTTCAGTTGTTGCAGCTTTGCCGCCCGGTCCAACCCCTGCAGCTCCAACGCCTCTTTCAGCGCGGGCCAAGAGGCAAAGCCGGTTTCCTGCGCGATGACATGAAGATAATCGGCATGTTTCAAAACGGCCCCATCCGACCGGGGCGGATGCACCTTCAGCCGCTGCAGGGCCAGCGGTTCCCGGGCCTCATGCGCCTTTCGCAGGGCTTTGGCATCACGGCGCAACTGATCAAGAGATTTCATCGTCGGTTTCCTCACGATAGCGCCCGCCGGTCCGCTGATCCGGGCATGAGAAAATCCGATAAGCTCGGTCTTCCGATCTGACAGGGGCACCGGTGACGGCTTTCCGCGAACCTGGATGCCGCCCCTTGCGGCCCCCTGACCCTAGCCCAACCTGCCCCGCGCGCCAAGCCCGTCATGGTTACCAAACCCCAATCTTCCACCCGTTAACCTTAACGCGCGCCCCGCCCCTTCTTCTTGGCCAAATACTCCCGCCGGAGGCGTCCTGCCCTCTCAACCCGCGCGAGGGCCAACTCCCCTGTTCACCCCCCGGCCAAAACCCACTAACCTGCCCCGGACCCATCCGACGCGAGGCACCATGTCCGAGACCGAAAACACAGGCTATCAGGTTCTGGCCCGCAAATACCGGCCTGCCAGCTTTGCCGATCTGATCGGGCAAGGGGCCATGGTGCGCACGCTGAAGAACGCCTTCGCGGCGGACCGGATCGCGCAGGCGTTCATCCTGACGGGCATCCGGGGCACCGGCAAAACCACCACGGCACGGATCGTGGCCAAGGGGCTGAACTGCGTCGGACCAGATGGCACCGGCACGCCCACCACCGACCCCTGCGGCATCTGCGAACATTGCAAGGCTATTGCAGAAGGTCGCCATGTGGACGTGATCGAGATGGACGCCGCCAGCCATACCGGCGTGGGCGATATCCGAGAGATCATCGAAAGCGTGCACTACCGGGCAGCTTCGGCACGCTACAAGGTCTACATCATCGACGAAGTTCACATGCTGTCGAACAGCGCCTTCAACGCGCTGCTGAAAACGCTGGAAGAACCGCCCGCCCATGTGAAATTCATCTTCGCCACGACCGAGATTCGCAAGGTGCCGGTCACGGTCCTGTCTCGCTGCCAGCGGTTCGACCTGCGCAGGATCGAGCCCGAGGTGATGATCGCCCACCTGCAAGGCGTCGCCCAAAAGGAAGGGGCCGAGATCAACGAGGATGCGCTGGCGTTGATCACCAGGGCCGCCGAAGGATCGGTCCGCGATGCGATGAGCCTTATGGATCAGGCCATTTCCCATGGCGCGGGCGAAACCACCGCCGATCAGGTTCGCGCGATGCTGGGCCTGGCAGACCGGGGCCGGGTCATGGACCTGTTTGAAAAGGTCATGTCCGGCGATGCGGCGGGCGCGCTGGATGAACTTGGCGCGCAATATGCCGACGGGGCCGACCCGATGGCGGTGCTGCGCGATCTGGCGGAACTGACCCATTGGCTGAGCGTCATCAACATCACACCGGATGCCGCGAACGACCCCACGATCGGCCCCGACGAACGCACCCGTGGTCAGGTGCTGGCCGCGAAACTGTCGATGCGGGTTCTGGCGCGGGCGTGGCAGATGCTGCTGAAAGCGCTGGAGGAGGTCGCGCTGGCGCCGAATGCGATGATGGCCGCTGAAATGGCGATCATCCGCCTGACCCATGTGGCCGACCTGCCGCCGCCAGCGGATCTGGTCCGCAAGCTCAAGGACATGACCCCGCCCCCCGCTGGCGGCGGCGGTCATTCCCCCGCCCCTCAAGGCAACGATGGCCCGGCGCCGCGCGCCTCCGCCCCACGCGGCCCATCCGGCGGTGCAGCAACGGCGCTGGCCGAGGCCCCGGAAACCGCGCTGGCACATTACCACAGCTTCGACACGGTCGTGGCGCTGATCGAGTCGAACCGCGATATCAAGCTGCTGATCGAGGTGAAAACCTGTGTCCGGCTGGTATCCTACGCGCCCGGGCGCATCACCTTTCAGCCCACGGACCGCGCGCCCAAGGATCTCGCGTCACGGCTGGGGCAAAGCCTCAAGAACTGGACCGGCGCGCGCTGGACCGTGACGCTGGCCAATGAAGGCGGCGGCGAAACCATCGAAGAGGTGGAGAATGCCAAGGTCCGGGACCTGGAAGATCAGGCGCGGCAACATCCGATGATGCAGGCGGTTCTGGCGGCCTTCCCGCAGGCGAAAATCACCGACATCCGCAGCCGCGCAGAATTGGACGCAGCGGCGGAGCTTCAGGCCCTGCCCGAGGTTGAAGACGAATGGGATCCATTCGAAGACGATTGATGCATGGCTTGCTTGCCCGCAAGGGGGCACGTATCTAGACAGCAACCGACGACAACTCCGCAGGAGAGACGCAAATGCTTAAGGGACTGGGTCAGCTTGGCGATATGGCCAAGATCATGAAACAGGCGCAGGAAATGCAGGGCAAGATGGCCGAGATGCAGGAAGCCCTGGCCACCATGACCGTGGAAGGCGAATCCGGTGCGGGCCTGGTGCGGGCCACCGCCACCTGTAAGGGCGAACTGACGGCGCTGAATATCGACCCCACGATCTTCGATCCCAATGAGAAGGAAGTGGTCGAGGACCTGATCCTTGCCGCGATCAAGGATGCACAGGCCAAGGCCGCCGAACGCAGCCAGCAGGAAATGGCCAGGCTGACCGAGGGGCTGAACCTGCCTGAAGGCATGAAGCTGCCCTTCTGAGGGCGGCACCCCGCACATGGCAGGCGGCACCGAAGATATCGAGGCCCTGATCGACATCATGGCCAAGCTGCCCGGGCTCGGCCCCCGGTCGGCGCGGCGTGCCGTGCTGCACCTGATCAAGAAACGCGCCCTGCTGATGCAGCCGCTGGCCGACGCCATGATCCATGTCGCCGCCACAGCCCGCGAATGTCTGACCTGCGGTAATATCGGAACCTCTGACACCTGCGAGATCTGCACCAGCGAAGAGCGTGCCAATGGCCAGATCTGCATCGTCGAGGACGTGGCCGACCTGTGGGCGATGGAACGTGGGGCTGCCTTCAAGGGGCGCTATCATGTGCTTGGCGGAACGCTGTCGGCGCTGGATGATGTCGGCCCGGAAGAGCTGCGCATCCCCAAGTTGATGGCCCGCATCCGCGCCGAAGGAATCACCGAGGTCATCCTTGCCCTGAACGCCACCGTCGATGGTCAGACGACCGCCCACTACATCGCCGGGGAACTGGAAGGGACCGGCATCGCCGTGTCCTCACTGGCGCAGGGCGTGCCCGTAGGCGGCGAGCTGGACTATCTTGATGACGGCACGATTTCGGCCGCACTGCGTGCAAGGCGGGCCTTCTGACCATGTCGATCCTGAATGCCCTGAAACGCAAGGGGCCACCCTCAACCCCAATCCTGTGCCCGTCCTGTGGCCAAGCTGCCCTGACCCTGGTCGATGGATTCCTGGTCTGCACCGGACGTGCTTGCGGATATCGGGTGCCACGCGTGGGCAAAACCCATGATCTGGACGTGGAGGCCGGGGATACCCAGCTTGATGTCGAAGAATACGCAGCGGTCAATTTTGCGGATGAACAGACCTATCGCAATCTGTTCCACGACCTGCACGAAATGGTGACCCGGATCATGGGGCCGGGCGAGATTGGCGAGACGCTGGAAATCGGCGCAGGCAGCGGCGCCTGGACATGGGGGCTGGCCCGGTCGGACCGGTTTCACAATGTCTATGCCACCGATATTTCACATGCCTTTCTGGAAAAACTGGCAGATCACTGCGACACCCCCGGCACATTGATCCTGCGCACCCCCGGGGAAAGCCTGAACTTTCGCCCGGGCAGTCTGGATCTGGTTCTGGGCCGGTCGGTCCTGCATCATATCTACGACTACAAGATGTTGTTGGCCCGGTTGAAAGGCTGGCTGAAACCGGGCGGTGTCGCCATGTTTTTCGAACCATGCCTGCAGGGCAAGCTGTGGGTCGCGTATCATTTTGAACTGATCCGGCGACTGGATGAACAAACCCGCCAGCATAACGAGACCCTGCCGCCCGAACTGCGCCGCCCCACGCTGTCACAGCCCGCGCGGCAACGTCTGGAGGGGGGGACGCGGCACATCCTCAAGGATTTCTATCACCCCGGCATCGATCAGATCCGGCCCGAAATCGAAGACAAATATATCTTTGACATCGACCAATTGCAGGCGGACGGGAAAGCTGCGGGGTTTGCCGAGGCGGGCTTCGTTTCCCTGCCGCAAATAGACGGATTGGCGCGCAACCGGCTGCTGCACAACCTTGGCATGATCCTGAAAGACGACAAGGCCATTCTATCCCAGTACGAACCGCTTTTCGATGCGTTCTCGGCCACGTTCGGTGTGTCGGAAACGACGCCGCCGGTCGCCCCCATGGGGTATTTCTGGTTCCGTGCCTGACCGCCCCGCCCCCCGACCCGACCGGCGTGATTGGCTGCTGATGGCCGCCCTTGTTGGCCTGTCGGTCCTTGTCGTTTGTGTTTGGGTCTATGGTGCCCTCTCCGCCGCCTCTGATGTCGGCATATTCACTGCGGTTGGGTTTGTGCCGACCACGGCCTTTGTCCTGGCCCATCCGCTTGGATTGGCTGCGGGCGTTCTGCTGTGGCGCGCGCGGGCGTTTGACGGTGGCGCGGCCCTTTTCGTAAAGGCCGCAACGATCTATTTCGGGGCGCTTTGCCTATTTGCTGTCGCGGGCAATTTTCTGGCCGCAGCTTTGATCAACGCGCTCTATGGATAGGCCAAAGGTGCTACCCTAGCGCATGGGCGAAAACAGTGCATCCGTCAGGCTGCAATCGCGGGCGACATCCGGCGCGCAGGCGCGCGGTTCCAGGTCGCGGGTCAGGCAGATCCGCACCTCCTGCACCCGGCCCGCGCGGCAGGTGACGGTCAACATATCGTCGGTCAGGTCCGGGTTGGCCTCCAGGAACGCCTCTTCGATCAGCTCTGCCGGCAAGCGCACCTCGCGGTCCAGCTGGCGCAGCAGGGCGGGACGGTCCACGCTTTCATAGGCCAGCCGTGACAGGGCATAGTAGTCGCTGGCCGACAGACCCGAACAGACGCCGTGCTTGTTCCACTGATACCAGGCCAGACCCGAGGTGCCCATGATATCGGCCATGGCATTGGTCATCCCACGCGACGGGTTGCGTTCCATGGTAGGGCAGAAGGCAGGCCAGCCGTCTTCGTATTGGGGCCAGAGCCCGTGCAGGGTAAAGCCGAACCCCTGCCCCGGGTCACATTGCGGCGAATCCCGGTCATCGCCCTCGATCGCGCACCATGACGGTGTCCAGCTTAGCGCCATGACGTAGTAATCGAAGTCACCCGCCGGTTCCCCGTCTGCCCGCGCCATGCCCGTCAGCATGATAAACACCAAGAATGCTCTGATCATTTGCCCTTCCCAAGTCGTGCCTTCCCGCTTATATACGCCTCGACCTCCCTTACAATAAGGAAGCGCGGGGCCCGCCCCGCCAGCCGAAGTCACGGCACAGGGGAGATTTGTTTTCGCGAAGGAGCGACCGAGATGAACAAACCGATCATGGCAAAAGCCACAGCCGTCTGGCTGGTGGATAACACCACGCTTTCGTTCAAACAGATCGGCGATTTCTGTGGCCTGCACGAGCTGGAGGTTCAGGGCATCGCCGATGGCGATGTGGCGGCGGGCGTCAAGGGTTTTGACCCCATTGCCAACAACCAACTGACCCAAGACGAAATCGACGCGGCCGAAAAAGACCCCGCGCAAAAGCTGAAGCTGAAGTTCAACGCCGCCGCTGTGGGCGAAGAAAAGCGCCGCGGGCCGCGCTACACGCCGCTGTCCAAGCGTCAGGACCGTCCGAACTCCATCCTGTGGCTGGTCAAGTTCCACCCCGAACTGACCGATGGCCAGATTGCCAAACTGGTGGGCACCACCAAGCCGACGATCCAGTCGATCCGCGAACGGACCCATTGGAATATCTCGAACATGCAGCCCATCGACCCGGTGGCGCTTGGCCTGTGCAAACAATCCGAACTGGACGCCGCCGTTCAAAAAGCCGCCGCCAAAGCCGCCCGTGAAGGCGGCGCGATGAGCGATGATGAACGCCGCAAGCTGGTGTCCACCGAAACGTCGCTTGGCATGGATACCGAGCCGCGCATCCCCTCGTCGATCTCGGGGTTGGAGACCTTCTCGCTCAGCGAGACCGAAACCGAAGAAGAAGACGGCAAGGGCGACCTTCTGGACGCCGACAGCTTCTTCAACCTGCCCTCTGGCGGGGATGACGACGAAGATGAACAGCCCTGATCCTGTCAGGCCGCAGAAATCCCCCCCGGTCGTCACGCGGTCGGGGGTTTTTTTGTGCCTAAATCTCGCGCTACACTCTGCCCCGATCATTTCTGAACGGAGCATTTCAATGAAGCGGTTTGTCCTGTCTCTTGCCCTTTTGGCTTTGCCTGGCGCTGCCAGCGCCGCCGATATCTTTTGCGAATACCCCTGGTTCGTCCGCAACCTGATCTTCGACCGTGCGGGCTATTGCTTTTCCTCACCGCTCGGGCAGGCCCTGTTCGACAATTCCGACTGCACAGGCACCGAGGTGACCCTATCCCCCCGCGATACCGCAGCGGTTGCCCATATTCAGGACCTTGAAGGGTGGGAACTGTGCGAAGTCGACACGTCAGCGCAGCGGCTGGAACATCAGGATGCCTTCCAGCATCTGCGCCAGATGACGGTGCTGCCAATCCCGGTTGAACATGAAAGCGGCTGTATCGGCTATCAGGGGCCCGACCTGCCGCTGCTTCCCGCCCCCGGGCCGCTCAGCAGCCCGGTTCTTGGAATGCTCACCCAGAATGCCGATCTGCATTTCGGACATCTGCCGGAAGGAGGCTGGGAATTCGTGGGCGTCTACCCCGAGGGCTGGAGTGGCGGACCGGCCGCCTATGGCTGGGTCGATTTCGGCGGGCAACAACCGATTTGCAGCCAATATGCAGGCTAGTGCGCGGCGATCGTCACGCTGTCCAGCAAGGTCCGACCGCCATCAACGGTAATCACCTCGCCGGTGACGAAAGCCGCCCCATCGGAACACAGGAATTGAACCGCGCCGGTAACTTCCCGCGCCGAGGCGATGCGGCCCATGGGCGTGCAATGCTTGATCTGTTCCCGCAGATCGCGGTTATCCTTCAGCGATTCCTGAAGGCTGTTTGACATCAGCGACCCAAAGGCCACCCCGTTGACCCGGATGCGATGCGGGGCCAAGGCCACCGCGAGGCTGCGCGTAGCCTGATCCAGCGCCGCAGCGCTGATCGAATAGGCCAACAGGTCTGGATGGGTGCGCCGCGCGGCAATCGACGACAGGTTTACGATGGCCCCGATCGGTCCCTCTTCAACGCCGTCTTCCTCTGCCTGCGCAATCATCCGTTTGGCGACGGCCTGTGACAGGCGCAGCGCCGTAAACATGTTCTGGTCCATCAGCGTTTCAACGGTTTTGTCAGATGGGTCCAACGGATCCGAAAACATCACCTGCCGCGAGGCGTTGACCAGAATATCAACCCGGTCAAAGGCGTCGATGGTCGCCGACAGCAGGTTCGCCACGGTCAGCTTTTCCCGCAGATCGCCTGCGAAATATCGCACCTGGTTTTCATCCTTCGCGGTGTCCCCGACCTCATCCGTCAACCGCGCCTCGTCCCGATCGGCCAGCATCACCTTGGCCCCGCGTTCGATGAAATGGCGGGCGATGGCCAGCCCGACGCCATTGGCGGCACCGGTGATAATGGCTGTCTTGCCCTGGATGGAAAGCGACATGGTTCCGTCTCCCGTCGTCGGTCAGCCGCGGCGCGTGCCCTTGGGCTTGCCCGCCTGATAGAGTTTGTAGCCTGCGATTTCCGCCAGCAGCTTGCCGGTGCCGAAATGCGCTTTCAGCGTCGCTTCATAGGGCAAATGCTGGTTCGCCACCATGAAGAACTGCCCCGAAGGTTTCAGCATCCATGCCGCCGCCGCGATAAACGCCTGCCCAAGCGCGGGGTCGGCGGCCCGTCCGGTATGAAACGGCGGGTTCGAGATGATCGCATCATACTGCGCCTCGGGCTGGAACGTGGTCGCATCCCCCCAGAAAAATCGCGCGCGCGGATCGTCCACATTGGCCCGCGCCGCTTGCAGCGCGGAATATTCCGCCTCGATCAGATCCAGCGCCTCGATACTGTCCTGTTCCTCCAGCAGCACCGCCGACATATAGCCCCAGCCCGCCCCCAGATCGGCCACCCGGCCCTTAAGCTGCGGCACCAGCGCCACCAGAACCTCGGACCCTTGGTCGGCCCCATCGGGCGAGAACATGCCCGGCGCGGTGATGAACCCATCTTCGGTCTCACCCGGCTCCGCGATCCAGTCGGCGACACCGCCCGGCAACGTATCGGGTCGGGTCAGCCAGAACAGCTTGCCATGCGCCTTGGATAGCGTGCCGTCCATCGGCAGCAGTTTCTTGACCGCCTTGAGGATCGATTCGATCCCTTCGTCCTTTTGCCCGTCCACGGCAATCACCCCACCGGGCTGGACCAGCGTCAGGGCTTCGGCGATCAGCGACAGGCTCTCGCCCTTGCTTTTCACGATCTGTACCAGCGCGGCGGCAAACTCGCCTTCGGGTTCCACCCGCGTATCCAGCCCCCGCGCAGCCAGCCGGTCATGATCCGGGGCAAAGCCCTGCACCGCCTGCACCCGGTCCCGGCCAAGTACAGCAAAATCCGCCTCGGCCCGGGCACGCAGCACCAGAACGTCACCGGCCTCTGGCCAGGTCATATCGCCGTCTTCCAGCGCAAGGGTCCAACGATCGGGGGTCATAGGTCAGGGAACGGCCAGGCGGCTATTCCTCTTTCTCCATGGTGCATTGCAGGGGGTGCTGGTTACGGCGGGCGAAATCCATCACCTGCGCCACCTTGGTTTCCGCGATTTCGTAGGAAAACACGCCCACAACGGCCAGCCCCTTCTTATGGACGGTCAGCATGATTTCCACCGCATGGCTGTGGCCGATCCCGAAGAACCGTTCCAGCACATGCACCACGAATTCCATCGGGGTATAATCGTCATTCAGCAGCAGAACCTTATACATCGGCGGCCGCTGCGTTTTCGGCTTGGTCTGCGTCAGCAGATCGGCATCATTGCCGGGGGCAGTCTTGTCCGCCAGATATGTCGGGGTATCGATTGCCATCACGGGGTTCCGGGTATCGCAGTGTTTCGCTAAGGGGCACTATATAAGCTGCTCCCCCTCGCAGAAAAGGGGGGGAATGTCACGCAATAGTGTATCGGGGGGCAGAATGCCGGGGAAAGTGCAAACAATCGGTTTCGATGCGGACGATACGCTTTGGCAGAATGAAACCTTTTTTCACATCACCCAGGCCCGGTTCGCCGAATTGCTGGCCGACTACACCGAACGCGATCACCTGATGGACCGGCTGTTGCAAGCCGAAAAACGCAATATCGGCCATTACGGGTTCGGCATCAAAGGCTTCATGCTGTCGATGATCGAAACCGCCATCGAGGTGACCGATCAGCAGGTTCCTGCGGCGGTGATTTCCCAAATCCTCGCCGCCGGGCAGGACATGCTGAGCCACCCCATTCACCTGCTGCCCCATGCGCAAGAGGCCGTCGAACGGCTGGCCGACAGTCACCGGATCGTGCTGATCACCAAGGGCGATCTGCTGGATCAGGAACGCAAGCTGGCGCAATCGGGCCTGGGTGATCTGTTTCACGGGGTCGAGATTGTGTCAGACAAGACCCCCGCTACCTATGCCCACGCCTTTGCCCATCACGGGGCCGGGCCGGAAAGCGCTATGATGGTGGGCAATTCGATGAAATCCGACGTGGTTCCGGCAATTCAGGCGGGGGCCTTCGGCACCTATGTCCCCCATGGTCTGACATGGGAACTGGAACAGGCCGAGCCGCCGTCCGATCATCCCCGGTTCCACGAGATTGCAGATCTCTCGGCCCTGCCCGCCCTGCTGGACGGGATCGAGTCCTAGCCCCTTCTTCTTGGCAGAAATACTCCCGCCGGAGGCATCCCTACGCTGCCGCAGGCACTGTCTTTTCTGTATTGCACCGCCCCAACCACACGCGCGCGGCAGCACGGGGCGAGGAGGTCCCCGCGTAAGCGGGGGGTGACGAGGCGCGTTCCCCGGTCGACGCGCCGCAGGCGCGGCGAAACGGGCGGCGGCCGCGGTTTCAGGGAATCGTTTGACGAAACTGTTATTTAACATTTAAGTTATTCAACTATGGATAGATCATCCCCCATATCCCTCGCCACTCATTTCGCCGCCCTTGGCGATCCGACCCGGTTGGCCATCGTCACAAGGCTGATGTCGGACGGACCGCAAAGCGCGGGGGCCTTGCAGGATGTGGCCGATATTTCGGCCCCGGCCATTTCCCGGCATCTCAAGGTGCTGCGTCAGGCCGGCGTCATCCGCCAGCAGATCGACGCGCAACGACGCATCTATTCGGTCGAGCCCGAGGCCCTTCAGGCCATCGGCAGCTGGACCATTTCCAAACGGGAATTCTGGGAGGGCAGCCTCGACCGCCTGTCCCTGATTCTCGGCAGCCAGAAGGAGACCTGACCTTGGCCGATCTCGAATTGACCCGCCGCTACGCGGCAAGCCCCGAAAAGGTATTCGAAGCGATCTCTCAGCCTCAGGCGCTCCTGCAATGGTGGGGCCCCGAAGGGCTCCGCGTCGAGCCCGACAACTTAGATTTTACCCGGCTCGGCCCCTGGGGATCGGTCATGATCAATCCCGAAGGCGCGCGCTACAAGGTGACGGGCCAAGTCACCCATGTGGACCCGCCCCGATCCGTCGGCTTCACTTGGGCCTGGCATGACGATGACGACCAGCGCGGCCCGGAAAGCCATGTGACCTTCACGGTGGAACCGGACGGGTCGGGCGGCACGCTCTTTCGCCTGTCCCATGTCGATCTGGCCGATGACGACGCCGTCGCAAACCACAACACCGGCTGGAGCTCGTCGCTGACCAAGCTCGACGCCCTTTTCGCAACCTGATCTGAAGGAAGACCCCCACCATGTCCAAGTTCATTTTCGTCTACCACGGTGGCAAAACCCCGTCCGACCCCGCCGAGCAGGACCGCGTCATGGCTGCCTGGGGTGCCTGGATGGGCAGCCTTGGCGACGCTCTCGTCGATGGCGGCGCGCCGGTTGGGCTGTCCAAGACCGTCAGTTCCGCAGGCGTGGCCGATGATGGCGGATCAAACCCGGTCTCGGGCTATTCCATGGTCGAAGCTGCGGATCAGACGGCGGCCGTGACCATGGCGCAAGGTTGTCCGATCCTCGACGCGGGCGGCAGCGTTGAAGTGGCCGAGATCCACCAGATGTGATCGCCCGAGTGCGGGCGGGCCTTGCCCCGGCCGCACGGTCCCCCCACAGTGCGCGCGTTCCCCTGCCAAGGCCGCCCGCCCGATGATCGACGCCCGCCTGCTTCCGCTGCAACACCGCCTGCTGGCCCCACCCGCGCGCCTTCTGACGCGATTGGGGGTGCAGGCCGATCAGGTGACGCTGACGGGCTTTGCCCTTGGCTTGCTGGTCCTGCCCTCGCTTTGGTCGGGCCATCACGGCCTGGCACTGCTGCTGATCGGGCTGAATCGCCTGGCCGACGGGCTGGACGGGGCACTGGCCCGCCTGCAGGGCCCGACCGACCGGGGCGCATTTCTCGATATCGCGCTGGATTTCCTGTTTTATGCGCTGGTGCCGCTTGGCTTTGCCTTGGCCGATCCCGCCCGCAACGCGCTGCCCGCCGCCCTGCTGTTGACCAGTTTCGTGGGCTCGGGATCGTCCTTTCTGGCCTTCTCGGTTCTGGCACAGAAACGCGGCCTGACCGCTGCCGACTATCCGTCCAAGGGCATCGCCTATCTGGGCGGCCTTACCGAAGGGACCGAGACCATCGCGTTCTTCGCTGCCATCTGCCTGTGGCCGGTGGCCTTCCCCGTCTTGGCCTACGGTTTTGCCACGGCCGCGTTCGTCACCACCCTGACCCGCTGGATAATCGGTTGGCAGCTGTTGCGCCCCTAGCCGCGCGATGGCCAGTGCAGGTGTTCATCGTCGATGATAATCGGGTGGCTGTGCCGCCCTGTGCCACCATGATGTTGCAGATGCGGATGATCGGCCGGCAGGTTCGGGTGGTCATGGGGGATTTCATCTGCGCCCCCTGCGGGCCAAACCCATAGCGCCACCATAACCGCGCCTCCCGCAACCAGTGCCAGCACAGCCAGCGTCGCCTCCAACCCCAACCACGGCCCCAGCCATCCCGCCGCCGGATAGGCCAGCAGCCAACAAGCATGGGACAGCGCGAATTGGGCGGTGAAGATCGCCGGGCGATCCTCTTCATGCGCAGAGCGCCGCAGCAACCGCCCCGAGGGCGTCATCACCGCCGCGTTGAGCAGACCCAGACTGGTCCAAACCGTCAGCAACAGGCCCCAGCTCTGCGCCTCACCGCTTAGCACCGCTGCATAGGCAAGACCGACCAACGCCAGGCCGATGCCCCCGGTCATCATCACCGCCCGGTCCGCCAGCCGCTCCAGCAGCTTC
>Ga0213841_1000658_pt1 | contig 31093 bp, 31 predicted proteins | sample SWPATP23_FD_160125 | JGI IMG/M metagenome (GOLD analysis project Ga0213841, IMG submission 160125) | Coastal seawater microbial communities from Marineland, Florida, United States - SWPA TP2 #3 | ecosystem: Environmental > Aquatic > Marine > Coastal | place: USA: Florida | collected 2016-08-14 | reverse complement strand
AGGCCAACTGGATCGGCAAGTCACGCGGGCTGCAATTTTCGTGGGCGTTGACCGAGCCTGCGCATGGAATCGACTCGCTGGAGGTCTACACCACCCGCCCCGACACGTTGATGGGCGCGTCCTTCCTGGGTATTTCCCCCGACCACCCGCTGACCAAGGCGCTGGAGGCGGAAAACCCCGATCTTGCCGCCAAGGTGGCCGAGATGCGCAAGGGCGGCACCACGGAAGAAGCCATTGAAAAGGCCGAGAAACTGGGGGCCGACACCGGGCTGCGCGTGCGTCACCCGCTGAACCCCGATTGGGAAATTCCCGTCTGGGTCGCCAACTTCATCCTGATGGATTACGGCACAGGCGCGATCTTCGCCTGCCCCGCGCACGATCAGCGCGACCTTGATTTCTGCCGCAAGTATGACCTGCCGGTGATCGACACTTTCGTGGCACTGGACGACCCCAAACCGGTGGAGCGCGAAGCCTTCGTGCCCCTGAAAACCGAAAAAGTGAAGTGGATCGATCATTTCGCAGGGCTGGATGAGGTCACCGGGCAAGAGGCCATCGACGCCACCATCGACTGGATGGAAGCCAAGGGCCTTGGCACCAGCGTCACCAAGTTCCGCCTGCGTGACTGGGGTCTGTCCCGTCAGCGCTATTGGGGCTGCCCTATCCCTGTGGTGCATTGCGATGCCTGCGGTGTGGTGCCCGAGAAAAAGGAAAACCTGCCGATCGAACTGCCCGAGGATGTCAGCTTCGACATTCCCGGCAACCCGCTCGATCGTCACCCGACATGGCGCGACTGCGCCTGCCCGTCCTGTGGCGCGCCCGCGAAACGTGAAACCGACACGATGGATACGTTCGTCGATTCGTCGTGGTATTTCGCCCGCTTCACCGCGCCCCGTGCGGAAACGCCCACGGATATGGCCGAGGCCGACTACTGGATGAACGTGGACCAGTATATCGGCGGGATCGAGCACGCGATTTTGCACCTGCTCTATTCCCGTTTCTTCGCCCGCGCGATGCATATCTGCGGTCACCTGCCGGAGAAATCGAAGGAACCCTTCGATGCGCTCTTTACCCAAGGGATGGTGACGCATGCCATTTTTAAGAAGTGGGAGAATCGCACCCCACCAGCATTTGGAGACGAGCCAGTTGGTGCTCCTCTGAGGGCCGAATATTGCTACCCGGAAGAGGTTGTTCTGTTCCAAATGGGTGCTGAAGGCGAGTGTGCCGTGCTTAAGAGCTCCTTAGAAGCTTCCGGCCGTTCGGCTGATCGTCCAGAGGACTTGCGTGAACAATGGCTGGCAGACAAGGAGAAGGGGCTTTGGATAGAGATCATCCCCTCTGCCAAGATGTCGAAGTCCAAGAACAACGTCGTCGACCCGATGAACATCATCGCTGACTACGGTGCTGACACCGCCCGCTGGTTCGTTCTGTCCGACAGCCCCCCCGAACGCGACGTGGAATGGACCGCCGCCGGGGCCGAGGCCGCGCACAGGCATCTGGGCCGGGTCTGGAGCCTGTGTGACCGCATCGCCGACATGGGTTCTGCCACCAAAGGCAACGGCGACGAAGACCTGCTGCGCGAAATGCATAAGGCGATCCGCGACGTGACGCTTGGCATCGAAAGCTTCGGTTTCAACGCGGCGATTGCCCGGCTTTATGCCTTCACCAACACGCTGGCCAAATCCAAGGCAGGCGCAGCGGCTCAGAAGCAGGCGATCATGACGCTGGCGCAGCTGATGTCACCCATGACCCCGCATCTGGCCGAGGATATCTGGGCCCATCAGGGCGGCGAGGGTCTGCTGGCCGATGCCCCTTGGCCGGTGGCGGATGAAGCGATGCTGGTGGAAAACACCGTCACCCTGCCCATCCAGATCAACGGCAAACGCCGGTCGGAAATCACCGTACCCAAGGATATGGCGAAGGAAGAGGTTGAAAAGATCGCGCTGGCAGACGACGCTGTGGTCAAGGCGCTGGCCGGTGGTCAGCCCAAGAAACTGATCGTCGTTCCGGGCCGTATCGTCAATGTCGTCATCTGATCGCCGCCGCTTCCTGACCCTTCTGGCCCTGGCCCCGCTTGGCGCCTGCGGCTTTGCCCCGGTCTATGCACCGGGCGGGGCGGGTCAGGCGTTGCGTGGGCAGGTGCTGGTTGCGGCACCCGACACGCGGCTCGGCTTCCTGCTGGTGGCGCGGTTGGAAGAACGGCTCGGCCTGCCCGAGGCCGAGGCCTACCGGCTCGACTACACCATCGAAACCTCGGAAACCAATCTGGCGATCACCGGCACCAACGACATCACCCGCATCAATATCGCGGGTACGGTCAGGTTCACGCTGACCGAAACCGCCACGGATGCACAGTTGCTGGCCGACAGCGTCTCGACCTTTACCGCTTATTCCACCACCTCGACCGCCGTCGCCACCGCCGCCGCCCGGCGCGACGCGCAGGACCGGCTGATGATCGCGCTGGCCGATCAGGTGATGTCGCGGCTGCTGGCGTCCTCGCTGCGCTGGTCATGAAGCTTTCGGCCCGCGACGCCAGCGCCTATTTCGCCAATCCCGACCAATCCGCCGCCGGGCTGTTGATCTTCGGGACCGACGCCATGCGCGTGGCGATCAAACGGCAGGACGTGATTGCCAAACTGCTTGGCCCCGGCGCGGAAGAGGAAATGCGCCTGTCCCGCATATCGGCCAGCGAGTTGCGCAGTGAAAAGGCGCTGCTGCTGGATGCGGTAAAGGCAGTGGGCTTTTTCCCCGGTCCGCGCGTGGCCTTCGTTGAAGATGCCGCCGACGGGCTGGCCCCGGTGATTACCGAGGCGTTGAAAGACTGGCAGCCGGGCGATGCCCAGATCATCGTGACCGCCCCGCGCGCCCTGCCCGCCAAATCCGCCCTGCGCAAGCTGTTCGAAGGCCACAAGCGCGCCTACTCAGTCGGCATCTACGATGACCCGCCAAGCCGCGCCGAGATTGAGGAAACGCTGGCCAAGTCCGGCGTGACACAGCTCGACCGCGATGCCTCTGCTCAACTGACCGCGCTGGCCACGCAGCTTGACCCAGGCGATTTCCGCCAGACGGTGGAAAAGCTGGCGCTTTACAAGATCGGCGATCCCGCCCCGGTCAGTGTCGCCGATGTTGCCGCCTGCGCCCCCGCCACGATCGAGGCCGGGATGGATGACATCATCAACGCCGCCGCCGAGGGCCAAGTCGCCCAGATCGGCGCTTTGATGCAGAAACTGACCGGTCAGGGCGTGGCCCCGGTGACCCTGACCATCATGGCGTTGCGCCATTTTCGCACGCTCTACGCCGCCGCAATTCATCCAGGCGGTGCATCGGCTGGCGTCGGGGCCCTTCGCCCGCCCGTCTTCGGCCCGCGGCGCGACCGGCTGGCGCGGCAGGCCGGCATGTGGGGCGCGGATCGTCTTGAACAGGCGTTGCAGGCCCTGATCGAGCTTGACCTGACCCTGCGCTCCAGCCAGCACGCGCCGCAGGATGCGCTGTTGGAACGGGTGCTGATCCGGCTGGCGACGGTTGCCTCGCGGATGCGATAGGCTCGCGCCACCGGACCATCGGTCAACGGCAGATCGGCAATTCGAGGGGCGGTTGCTCTGGCAGGGACGCGCGCCATTCGTCTATGATCGGACGAAGGGTTGCGCGCGACCAGAACCTCGGTGTCTCGATCTCTTCCAAACACGTGGCATTCCAGTAAAGCCCTTCCTCGGAAAGGCTTCTTTGCCCGTTCACGGCATCTGCCACCGCGTTGATATCGCCTGACTCAGGATAGATGTAGAGCGTCGTCGGATCCCCCTCGACCAATGCTATGATGTCGTCTGCCACGCCCTCGGACCAGGTCGTGCATCCGTTGCTGCGCCCGCCATCATAATTGATCAACTGACCGAATGGCACATAGCCCTCTCTGTCTGCAAAGGGGCTTTCAGGGTCGCTGTAGCGGCACTGCCAGCGCAGGAACATCGCGACATGCCCGCCGATTTCCCGTTCGCGCGCATTGTCGGTTTCGCCCATACCATCGAAGAGGAGAAAGGTCCGTTCGAACGGCAGCCTTTCGCCAGAGTGACCGAAATATCCCTTGAACGATGTCCGCGTCTCCGCCGTCAGGTAAGCCCCGCCCATGGTCAGGTTGGAACCCTCTGCATTGCTGAAATGCCGGGCGCATTCCCGTCCGTTTCGAAAGTTGGCCTGCGGCAGATCCCGCCCACTTCCATAACCTGACGACACCGCCTGGAACGATTCTTCCGCCTCGCAGATGATGTAGAACCGTTCCCCAGGCGCGCCACTGGACGCTGTACTCGGGCGGGTGGCATCCATCGCAAGGTAACAAGGGTTGCTTATGTCCGCCTCGCGAATCTGTTCCTGGTACAGCTCACGCGCCCTGTGAAGAACCACCGACGCGATCTGCCCTTCCCCCGTGCCCACATGCTGCTGCAGCCATTGCGGAATATCCGTCATCCCGGGCGTGGTCTGGGCCGACAATGGATGCATCGAGGCCAGGCCAATCACCAAAGCGAGCGGCAAGCGTTGCATCGGACGTCTCCTGCATGAACGATCTCGACATCAGGCTAGCACAAACAAACCGCCAGCTACACGCCTCTGGACGCCCCCGCCGTCCCGTGCCAGCTTGCGCCAAAGCAACAGGAGACCGGCACATGTACAAAGTCATCGGCAATACCCAGACCCGCACCCTGCGCGTATTGTGGACGTTGGAGGAGTTGGGCCTCGACTACGAACATGTGCAGGCGCCACCGCGCGATCCCTCCGTCATCGCCGTGAACCCTGCGGGCAAGGTTCCGGTGTTAATCGCCGATGGTGTGCCCATCACCGATTCGCTTGCGATCATGACCCATCTGGCCGACCGCCACGGTGCACTGACCTTTGCACCCGGCACCATTGATCGCGCCCATCAGGACGCGCTGACCCATTTCGTGAACGAAGAGTTCGACCAGCTTCTCTGGATGGCCGCCCGCCACAGTTTCATCCTGCCCGAGGAACACCGCCTGCCTGCCATCAAAGACAGCCTTAGGTGGGAATTCGAACAAAGCCAGCGACGTCTTGTCCCCCGCATGGCCGAAGACGGCCCCTTCCTGATGGGCGAGACCATGACCATCGCCGATATCCTGCTGGCCCATTGCCTCAGATGGGCCGTTGGCGCGAAATTCCCGATCGTTGACGACCGTCTTCACAGCTTTGGGGCCATGATGTTCGACCGCCCGGCCTACAAGAAAGCCGCCGCAGCCTGACGCGGCCCGGGCACAGCCCCGGGGCGCAATCACCCGCGCCACGCCCCCGCATGACGCCCGGCCCAAAGCCCCGTTGCCAGACAGCCAGTCAGCAGATACCCCCCTGTCGGCGCGTCCCAATCCAGCATCTCGCCCGCGACGAAAACACCGGGCCGCGCCCGCAGCATTAGCCCCGCATCCACGGCCTCTCGCATCACCCCGCCACCGGTAGAGATCGCCTCATCCAGAGGCCTGGGCCCCACCAATGGCAGGTCCAGCGCCTTCAGGCGCCCGGCCAGCGCCGCACCGTCCGGCAAGGAACGCACCAGTTCGTTGACCAGGGCCGCGCGTACCCCGCCCAGCCCAAGCACCTTGCGCAGATGGTTCGACCGGCTTGCCTTCCCCCTCGGGCGGGACAAACGGGTGGCCAGGTCATGCTCGGTCAGGTCCGGAAACAGATCCAGCTGCAACATGTGACCCGCACGCAATGGCCGATACAACGCGTAGATCCCGCCGCCTTCGACGCCTTTCTGCGACACCACGAATTCCGCCCGCACCCTCTGGCCGCCTGCGATCAAGACGCAGCCTTTCACAGGTGCCCCGAACCAGCGGGTCATGTGATCCGACCAATCCACCAGAAACCCCATATTGGCGGGCACCAGCGGCGCCAGCGTCACACCTTCCGCTGCCAGCCAGGGCATCCACGCACCATCCGACCCAAGCCGCGCCCATGATCCGCCACCAAGGGCCAGCACGGTGACATCGGGTGCCACCAACCGCGCGCCTTGCGGCGTGTCGAACCCAAGTGCCCCGCCATCGAACCCCGTCCAGCGCCAGCGCAGCCGAAGCTCTGCCCGGGTCCGCCCCAGCCAGGCCCGCAGCAGCGGCGAGGCCTTCATCGCCTTGGGAAACACCCGCCCCGAGGTTCCGGTAAAGACAGGCTGCCCCAATCCCTCGGCCCAGGCCTTGACCTGCGCGGGTCCGAAATCTTCCAGCATCGGGCGCAGCCAATCCGCAGCCTCGCCATAGGCGGACAGGAAGGCGTCGATGGGTTCATCCTTGGTCAGGTTCAATCCGGATTTCCCGGCCATCAACAGCTTGCGGCCCGCGGATGGCTTGGCCTCGGCCACAACCACGGACCGGCCTGCCTTCACCAGGGCCTCGGCCGCCATCAGCCCCGCAGGCCCCGCGCCCACAACCAGGGCATCCATATGTTCAGCCGCCATGCAGATCTTGCCCTATTCCGGTTTTGCGCCATCCTAGGGGCCAACCTCAGGCAGGACCACATGCGAAATGGAAGATTGCCCCATCTGCCCCCTGTGCAACCGCCAGATTCCGGCACATGCCCGGCAGAGCCTGCACCACCTGATTCCACGTCTGCGCGGCGGCAAGGGCGGTCCAACGGTGCGGCTCCACCAAATCTGCCATAACGAAATTCACGCAACCCTGTCAGAGGCAGAGCTTGCCCGCGCCTACAATACGATCGAGGCCCTCCAGGCACATCCCCGCCTCGCCGTATTCATTGCCTGGGTGCGCAAGCGGCCCGCTGATTTCCACTCCAAGACGCCGGGGGCAAGGCGGGGCTGGAAGCGGCGTTAACCAACCAGCCGCTTCATTGTTCCGGTAAATATCCCGAGGGGGCGCCGCAAACGGTGATACCGTCACACATCACATGCACATGCTCTTGATGGCTCGCAACACCTCTGGCTTACCCTCAAGCGAGGCCTGCGCCAGATCTCTCGCGCTGACCATCAACCTATCGGGATCGACGATGCGATCCACCAGCCCCCAGGCCAGGGCTTCTTCCGCCCCGATCTTCTGGCTCGCCAGCAGGATCATCCTGGCCCGTGCCGGCCCGACCAGGGCCCTCAGCCGCGCCGGGTCAGAGGGTTGCGGCAGATACCCGAGCTTGGCCACCGGGTAAAAGAACTTCGCCCCCGGCACCGCTAGCCGGATGTCGCAAGCCAGCGCCATGCCAAAGGCCCCGCCCGCCAGCGTTCCGTTCAGCGCAGCGACCGTCAGGCAAGGAAGCGCCGCGATGGCGCCAGAGACCCGTTCCCACAGCGGCGACACGGCCAGCCCGGCCTTGGCGGCGTCCAGATCTGCGCCTGCGGAAAACACCCGGTCGCCCGTCCCGGTCAGGATCAGGGCGCGCAGATCCCCGTCCTGCGCGCCTGCTTCGGCGATCCCGGCCAGTTGGTCCAGCATCTTTGCCGTCAGCGAATTGGCCTTGTCGGGCCGGTTCAGCGTGACTGTCCAAAGACCCCCGTCCTTGCGCAAATCGATCACGCAACAACCCCGATCTGGCGCCGGATCGTTTCATCGCGCAGCGAAATTTCTTCGCCCAGATAGGCATCAGCCTCGTTGCCACACATCCACAACAGGCATTTTGCGGGCCAATCCGCCGGAATGTGGTCCTCCCAGTTCAACTGGCTGACCGGGTTCACGCCACTGGCCTTGATCTCGCGCTGCATTTGCGTAGCCACCGTACCCGGCGACAGACCGATGGCGCGGATGCCCTGGCCGGCCGCTTCCTTGTGGGCACATTTGGTCAGCATCGCCACGCCCGCCTTGGAGGTGCAGTAGTGGCTCCACCCTTCAAGCGCGCCATGCGCCGCGCCCGAACTGATGGTCAGAATCGACCCGCCACCGCGCGCCGTCATTACCGGCATGGCCGCGCGCATCCCATAATAGACCCCTTTGAGGTTGATATCGATGACATGCCCCCAGGCATCGGGGTCAGACTCTGCCATCGTGGCAACCGGCTCGATCACACCCGCATTGTTGATCAGGATGTCGAGCCCGCCAAAGGCCTCGATACAGGCATTCACTGCGGCCTCGACCTCCCAATAGCGGCTCACGTCACAGGGAATGGCCAGCGCCGCATCACCGATTTCGCCTGCGATCCGCGCAATATCGTCACGGGATCGCGCCAACAGGCAGACTTTGGCCCCCTCGTCGGCGAAAAGCCGCGCAGCCGCTTCGCCAATTCCACGGCTCGCCCCGGTTATCATCGCCACTTTACCGTTCAAAACGCCCATATGCGCTGCCTCCTGCCGAAAAAATGTTGCATTCTAAGGTCAATGTCGCGAGACCTTGACGCCCGCCATCACGAGGCGGACATTCTTATAAGCAATTCACATTTGGAAGGTCGTTATGTCAAAGATGAAATCCCTTTCCCTTAGTCTTTCCACCGCTGCCCTGCTGGCGGCAACGCCTGCTATGGCGGAAATCAACGCCGATCAGCTGTGGGCGCTGTGGCAGCAGCAGGCAGCAGAATTCGGCTACGCCATGACCGCGCAAGCAACACCCAATGGCAGCGGCCTGACGTTGACGAATGTCACCAGTGGCATGATGATCGAGGACGTGTCGCTGACCACCACGATCGAGCAGGTGACCCTGACCAACCAGCCGGACGGCAGCGTTGCCATTTCAGTTGCCGAAGCGATGACCTACTCGATCACCGGCTTTGACGATCACGACGCGCCCGATGCCATCAACATCCTGCTCAGTCTGACCGGGTTCGCCGGGGTTGCCTCGGGCAGCCCTGAGAACCTGACACTGACCACCGGGTTCGACCGTGCGGCCATTTCCGATGTGGAATTCATCGGCGGTGATCAATCGGAAATCCCTGAGATGAATTACGACGTCTCGCTGGAGGGCTATGCCGCCACCGCGACCTATGATTTCAGCGATCCTGCGATGCTTGGCTTCGGCGGCACCGGCACCTTGGCCGGGTTGACCTTCGACGTCGAGATGTTCGAGCCCGCCAGTGGTGCAGAACCGGTCCCGACCCCGATGCCGCAACCCAACCCGCCCGCACCGGGCAAGGTCGTGACCCCCGCCGCGCCGCAGCCCACCCCGATGCCGGCCCCGACCGGCGGTCGAGGCGACGGGCATCTGAACCTGTCGATCCGGTTGGTCGGCATGGACAGTACCAGCACCGGCACCATGCCGCGCGGCGTGGACTTGGTGAATATCGAAAGCTTACCCGAAGGGTTTTCTGTCAGCGGCGATTCCAGCTACAGCTCGGCCTCGGCCAGTTTCATGTTCGCGGACACATATGAGAATGTCGATTTTTCGGCGTCCAATACCGGCGGGACCATCGGCTTCGGCCTGTCAGAAGAAAATATCCGCTACGCGCTTGCCGCCACGGGTGTGAATATCAACCTCGCCACGAATGAAATGCCCTTCCCGGTCGCGGCCTCGGCCGATTCCACCGCATTGTCGATCGACATGCCGTTGGCGCAATCCGCCACACCATCGCCCTTCTCGGCTTCCATTGCTTATCAGGGCGTGTCGGTGGATGAATCGCTTTGGGCCATGGTCGACCCCGGTCAGGCCATCCCACGCACACCCGCGTCGGTCCTGATCGATCTGTCGGGCACGGTGCAGCTGTTCGTCGATCTGATGTCGATTGACCCCGAAAGCATGATGGCGCCTCCGGGTGAGCTGCGTGATCTGACGCTGAACAACCTGCAGGTGTCTTTCGGTGGGGCCGAGCTGACCGGTTCTGGCGACGTAGACTTTGCACCCGGCCAGATGATCCCGATGCCGGTTGGCGCGGTCGACCTAAGCCTGACCGGCGCGAATACCCTGATCCAGTCGCTGTCCGAGGGCGGGATTCTGCCGCCGCAGCAGGCTGGCATGGCGCGCGGAATGTTGGGCATGTTCGCCCTGCCGGGCGCAGGCCCCGACAGCTACACCTCGACCATCGAGTTCCTGCCGGGCGGCGCCATCACCGCCAACGGCGTGCCGCTTCAGTAATCGCGGCACCGCATTAATCCACCCTCGGGCTGCCTGTCGCGGCCCGGGGGTTTTTCTTGCCACCTTGCGCGTCCGGGTGCGGGGCACTAGGTCTCGAAGTCAGGTCTTTTACAGGATGCCGCCCCATGACGCAGACGCCCGAAACCCTCGCCCATGCCCTTCTGGACGCCGCCCGCAAGGCCGGGGCCGATGCGGCGGATGCGATCGCGGTGCAGGGCACGTCGCTGTCCATCGACGTCCTGAACGGCACGTTGGAACATGCGGAACGGTCAGATGGGGTCGAAATCGGCCTGCGGGTCCTGATGGGGCAGCGGCAGGCCTGTGTGTCCGCCTCGGACATCCGTCCTGAAACCATGCAGGAAATGGCCGAACGCGCCGTCGCGATGGCCCGCCTTGCCCCCGAGGACCCCAGCATCGGTCTTGCCGATCCGGCACAACTGGCCGGGGGCTGGGATATTGCGGCGCTTGACATGATTGACCCGGCGCCGGAACCCGACCCCGCCGATCTGGAGGCCCGGGCGCTGGAGGCAGAGGCCGCCGCGCTGGCCGTGGACGGCGTCAGCCAGGTTCAGTCCACCAGCGCCGGGTATGGCCGCCGCACCCGCCACATCGCCGCGACGAACGGGTTTTCCGGCGGCTACACCCGCACCGATCACGGCCTGTCCTGTGTCGCCATCACCGGCGAGGGGCTGGGGATGGAACGCGACTACTATGGCGATATGCGGATGCACCGCGCCGACATGATGGCCCCGGCTGACATCGGCCGCATCGCCGCGGAACGCACGGTCGCCCGCAAGGGGGCCCGCAAGCCCGCGACGGGCGCCTTTCCGGTGCTATTCGATGAACGCGTCGCGTCCTCGCTGATCGGCCACCTTCTACAAGCCGCCAACGGCTCGGCCATTGCACGCGGGGCCTCCTGGCTGCGCGACGCGCTTGGCGAACAAGTGCTGCCCGAGGGGTTGTCGCTGATCGAACAGCCGCTGCGCCCCCGTGCCAGCGGATCGCGCCCGTTCGACGCCGAGGGCCTGCCAACTGCGGACCGGGCCATCATCGACAAGGGCGCACTGACCGGCTGGACGCTGGATCTTGCCACCGCCCGCAAATTGGGGCTGCAATCGACGGGGAACGCCGCGCGCGGCACATCCGCGCCGCCAACGCCGTCGGTGTCGAACATCGCGCTGACGCAGGGCCCCGCCAGCCGCGAGGACCTGCTGCGCGACATGGGGACCGGCCTGTTGATCACCTCGATGATCGGCAGCTCGATCAACCCCAACACGGGCGACTATTCCCGTGGCGCGTCCGGTTTTTGGGTGGAAAACGGCGAACTTGCCTATCCGGTTAATGAATGCACCGTCGCGGGCAACCTGCGCGACATGCTGCGCAGCATCGTGCCCGCCAATGATGCCCGCACCCATCTAAGCCACGTGGTGCCATCGCTGCTGGTCGAGGGGCTGACGCTTGCCGGGGCCTGATCTTACCCTTCTGATCGACGCCGCGCAGCAGGCAGGCAAGATCGCCGAACGCCACTGGACCCGCGATCCGCAGGTCTGGGACAAGCCCGATGGCCACGGCCCGGTGACCGAGGCCGACCTGGAGATTGACGCGATGCTGCGCGAGGGCCTGACCGCCGCACGCCCTGATTATGGCTGGCTGTCCGAAGAAACCAGGGACGGACCCGAAAGATTAACCCGCGAGGCCACGTTCATTGTCGATCCCATAGACGGCACGCGGTCTTTCATCGACGGGCAAAAGAATTTCGCCCATTCCCTCGCCGTGGCCCGTCAGGGCCAGGTGACGGCGGCGGTGGTTTACCTGCCGATGCTCGACCGGCTCTACACGGCAGAGCTTGGCCGGGGTGCGTCCCTGAATGGTACGGCGCTTGCAGCCTCTGACATCAGCGATGAACCGGGCGCCACCGTTCTGGCCTCACGCCCCAATTTCCTGACCGATCATTGGCCCGGCGGCGTTCCCACGGTCCAGCGCAGCTTTCGCCCGTCGCTGGCCTACCGGCTGGCGCTTGTCGGGCAGGGCCGCTTCGATGGGATGATCACCTTCCGTGACAGCTGGGAATGGGACATCGCCGCCGGTGCCCTGATCGTGACCGAGGCCGGTGCCCGCATCACAGACCGCGATTCCAATCCGCTGCGCTTCAACAACCCACGCCCGTTGCTGCCCGGCGTCATCGCCGCCAATGCCCCCATTCACGCGGCACTGATGGCCCGCCGGGCATCCACCTGATCCCTTCATTGTTCCACAAATATCCCAGGGGGGTGCGGGGGGAGGATCCCCCCGCGGATCGGCGCGCGGAACGCGCGGCGAAACACCCGCCCCCCGCGCGTGACCGCTGGCCTGCTTGACCCCTGACCGCAAATCCCTAGGGTGCCGCCAAGCTGTGGCACCAACCCATAGAGGCCCCCATGACCCAACGCCTGCATCTCGTCTTCGGTGGCGAACTGATCGACCCGACCAAAAGCGCCTTCAAGGATGTCGACGCCATCGACATCGTCGGCATGTATCCCGACTACGCCAGCGCCTATGACGCCTGGAAGGATGCCGCGCAGCGCACCGTGGATAACGCGCATATGCGTTACTACATCGCCCATATCCACCGTCTTCGCGACGAGGAGCGTGAAGCCTCCCCCACCGAAGAGCTCGACGGCTGAAAGACCTTCCCGCCATGCGGTTTTCCCCTGCTCTCTCGGCCTATATGGCCTTTTCGGCCCGCGCCACGCGGTTCGCCGAGAAGAAACTCTCCGCGCGGTTGGACGCTGGCAAGGAAGACCCTGACCGTATCGGCGAACGCCGGGGCATCGCCGGGATGGACCGGCCTGCGGGCGACCTGATCTGGTTCCATGCCGCCAGCGTGGGGGAATCCCTGTCGCTGCTGGAACTGATCCGGCGCATGTCCGAGGAACGGCCTGATCTGCATTTCCTTGTGACGACGGGCACGGTCACATCGGCCCAGGTCATGGCTGCGCGCCTGCCGCCCAGCGCCTTTCACCAATTCATCCCGGTCGATGCGCTTCCTTACGTGCGCCGGTTCCTTGACCACTGGCGCCCGACCCTTGCCGTCTGGACCGAGAGCGAACTATGGCCCGCCCTGATCGTGGAAACCAAGGCACGGTCCATTCCCATGGTCATCATCAATGCTCGCATGTCCAAGACCAGCCATGACCGCTGGCGGTTCCTGCGCGGCATGGTCCGCAGCCTGCTGGACCGGTTTGACGAGGCGCATGTTCAGGACGATCTGACCGCGTCCTACCTGCGTCATCTGGGCCTGCCGGGGAACCGGCTGCATGTGACCGGTACGCTCAAGGAAGGGGCCGCCGCCCTGCCCTGCGACGAGGTCGAGCGCACGCGCCTGGCCCGGCATCTGAATGCGCGGCCCACCTGGCTGGCGGCCTCGACCCATGAAGGCGAAGAGGACAAGATCCTCGACGCGCATAAACGGGCGCTTCGGGTCAATCCCCGCTTGCTGCTGGTCCTGGTGCCACGCCACCCCCATAGGGGCGACGAGATCGCCGAATTGATCGAACGTCACGGCTGCCGCTTTACCCGCCGCAGCGCGGGCGATTTGCCCGACCCGGAAACCGCCGTCTATCTGGCCGACACTTTGGGCGAACTTGGGCTGTGGTATCGTCTGGCGCCGATCAGCTTTGTCGGCGGGTCGCTGGAGCCCATTGGCGGGCATAACCCGTTTGAACCCGCCGCGCTTGGCTCGGTCATTCTGCACGGCCCTTATGTCAGCAATTTCGCCGATATCTTCCAGCGGCTGGCCGAAGCCAAGGCCGCACGGCTGGTCTCTTCGCCCGACTCGCTGGCGACGGCGGTCAACGATCTGCTGAACCCGGACCGCGCCGCCGAAATGGCCCATGCGGCATGGGAGGTCTGTTCCGCCGGTGCCGAAGTGACCGACAAGGCGCTGGATATGCTGTTCGACCATCTGGACCGCACCCCGCGGCTGACGGCGGACTGATGCAGGCACCGCGGTTCTGGCATCGCGAACCGGGGCTGCTCAGCGGTCTGCTGTCACCCCTTGGCGCGATCTATGCGGCTGCCACGGCACGGCGATTGCGCAGAGGCGATCCTCTGCGGGCGGGCGTTCCGGTGATTTGCATCGGCAATCTGAACGCGGGGGGCACTGGCAAAACCCCGACCGTGATCGCCCTGGCCGAACGGCTTGCAGATCGCGGCGTTGCCGCGCATGTGGTCAGCCGGGGATATGGCGGGTCCGTTGAGGGGCCGCACCGGGTCGATGAGGCCAGGGATACAGCGGACACCGTCGGCGACGAGCCGCTTTTGCTAGCGGCCTTCCTGCCGGTCTGGGTCGCGAAGGACCGGGCCGCAGGGGCCAAGGCCGCCGTTCAGGCCGGGGCCGAGGTGATCCTGCTGGATGACGGGTTTCAGAACCCGACCCTGCACAAGGATCTGTCGATTATCGTCGTCGATGCGGCGCGTGGGTTCGGCAATGGCAAAGTCATCCCCGCCGGCCCCTTGCGCGAACCCGTTGCCACCGGTCTTGGCCGTGCCGACATGGTTCTGTCGATCGGCCCCGCCGCTGCACAGGCCAGATTCGCAACCGATTGGGGGGGGCAGATCGGCCTGCCGCACCTGACGGGCAAGCTCGACCCCTTGCCGACAGGGATGCCCTTCAAGGATCTGCCGGTTCTGGCCTTCGCGGGCATTGGTCATCCTGAAAAGTTCTTTGCCACGCTGCGCGCCATGGAGGCAAAGCTGCTGCGTGCCGAACCGCTATCCGACCACCAGCCCCTGACCGAAGCACTGCTGGCCCGGTTGGAACAAGATGCACGCAATCTTGGTGCGCAGTTGGTCACCACGGAAAAGGACGCCGTGCGCCTGCCCAGGTCGTTCCGGCCCAAGGTGCTGACCGTCCCCGTCCGGCTTCGGCTGGAGGATTGGGGGCCGTTGGACAGCGCATTGGACCGGCTTTTGCCCTAGGATTTCAGCTTGGGCGAGGCGCGATCCAGCTTCAGATCTGCATCCGAGAAGGTGAATGGCGACCGCACACCGGGCACGCCTTCGGGGTCGATCCGCATCCCGCGCGCCTGCACCTGGGGGTCGGCAAAGACCTCGGCCATATCGTTGATCGGCCCCGCGGGCACGCCTTCTGCCTCGCAGGCGGCCAGAAGATCGGCCTTGCTGCGCTGGCGGGTGCGGTCCATCAGGCGGGCGATCATGCCTTCGCGGTTGGCGATACGGTCGGCATTGGTCAGGAACTCGGGCGCTTCGGCCATGTCCTCCACCCCCAGCAACCCGCAAAGCCGCCGGTACTGCGCGTCGTTGCCGGTGGCGATGATGATGAACCCGTCGGCGCAGTCGAACACCTGATAGGGCGTCAGGTTCGGGTGATAGTTGCCCGTCCGCCCCGGCGGCGTTCCCGTCGCCAGATAGTTCATCGCCTGGTTCGCGGTGATCGACACCGCGCAATCCATCAGGGCCATGTCGATATGCTGGCCCTTCCCGGTGCGTTCGCGTTGATAAAGCGCGGCCAGAATGCCGCTGACGGAATAGAGCCCGGTGAAGATATCGGTGACCGCCACACCGACGCGCTGTGGCTGACCGTCCGGGTCGCCGGTGATCGACATCAGCCCCGACATGCCCTGAATGATATAGTCATACCCTGCACGATGCGCATATGGGCCGGTCTGCCCGAAGCCGGTGATGGAACAATAGATCAGCCGCGGGTTCACCTTCGACAGGCTGTCATAGTCCAGCCCGTATTTCGCCAACCCACCAAGCTTGAAGTTCTCGATCAGGATATCGGACTCAGTCGCCAGCTTGCGAACCAGATCCTGCCCCTCGGGCGTGCGGAAATCAGCGACGACCGTTTGTTTCCCCCGGTTGCAGGAATGGAAATAGGCGGCGGTTGTGTCGCCGTCCCGTTCAATGAAAGGCGGGCCCCATTGCCTGGTGTCATCGCCCGCGGGGCTTTCGACCTTGGTTACCTCGGCGCCCAGATCCGACAGAGTCTGACCGGCCCAGGGGCCGGCCAGAATGCGCGCCAGCTCAAGAACCTTGAGCCCTTCAAGCGGTGTGCTCATCCCTCGATGTCAGCCAACATACCGTCCAGCAGCTCGGCAAAGGCGCCATAGCCCATGTTGGAAAACAACTCGCCATTGATGACAAAGCTGGGGGTGCCGGTAATCTCATCGGCGGTGGCCTGGTCGGTCGATAGGGTCACCATGGCCTGCGCCATGTCATTGTCGGTCAGGCAGGCATCAAGCGCCTCATCGCTCAGGCCCGCGCGCAACCCCAGACGGCGCAGATTATCGGCGACCTCGGCCGGTTCGCCCTGAACCCATTCGCGCTGCTCTTCCATGATCATTTCAGAGATGCCGAAATAGCGCAGCGGGCCACCGCAGCGGGCAACCATACCGGCCCACAACCCGTAGCGATCAAAATAGACTTCGCGCAGGACGAAACGGACATGGCCCGCATCAACGTAGTTTTCCACCAGCTGCGGATAGACGTTTTCATGGAACGTCGCGCAGTGCGGGCATGTGAACGAGACATATTCGATCACCGTAATCGGCGCATCCTCGGCCCCCAGAACCATCTCGATAACCTCGGGTGCCGCGACATCCTCGGCATCTGCAGGGGCGGCGTCGCTCCCGGCCTCTTGTGCGCTGGCGGCCATCAGTGGCTGGCTGGTGGTCTGACTGACCGACTGCGAGGCCGTCAGATAAACATACCCGCCGAGCGCCACCACTATGGCGGACAAGGCGGACAGGATAAGGGTGCGGGACATGAATGCTCTCCTCAATGGCTGTTCTTGGTTAAAACGTTCCGAGCCAGGCGTTCAAGCGCCTCTTTCAAACGTTCGTCGTGAATCGGGGCCGCGGCGGCCTCTGCGGCTTGCAGAACCTCGGGGCTTGGCGCGGGTTTGGGTTTGGGCCGGGCAGTGAACTGCACCTGCCCCTCGGCAAAGCCGGTGGGGGCGGTCTGGGTGATCAGCACTTTGCTGACGGCGTTGTAGCCATAGCAGGCGTTCACCTTCTGGCGGATCGTATCTTTCTGCATTTCCAGCAGCGGCGCGTGGCCACCGGTGGTCAGCAGAACCAGTGTCGTGCCAATACCCCCCCGGGCGTGGCGGATCTTGACCGGCATGGCGCTGGCGGCAATCTCTTCGCCCACGATCTCGGGCCAGTGGGTGATCAGCTTGGTCTCGGAAAACCCGCGTTTTTCCAGCGGTCCGCGCAAATGCCCGGCGACCAGCTTGGACGCGGCCTCGAACCCGCGCTTGCGGCGGGGGGGCTTGGGCGGCATGGTGGGCCGGGCTGCGGACATCGGGTTTCCTTTCATCCCCTTCAACCTATCCTTCCCAGACGGGGGAACCAATGGTCAGCAACAGGCGGGGACATAAAACTTGCGTGACGAAGATTACAGCGCCGTCCTGCTGGACTGGTACGACCGGCACGCTCGGGTGTTACCATGGCGTGTAGGGCCTGCGGACCGGGCAGCGGGTGTGGTCCCCGACCCCTATTCGGTGTGGCTGTCAGAAGTCATGCTGCAACAAACGACCGTCGCCGCCGTGAAGGACTATTTCCACCGGTTCACAACCCGTTGGCCGACGGTCGCATCGCTGGCGGCGGAGGAGGATGCCGAGGTCATGGGCGAATGGGCCGGACTTGGCTACTACGCCCGCGCCCGTAACCTGCTGAAATGCGCCCGTGTGGTGGCAGATCAGCATGGCGGTCGGTTTCCTGATACCGAAGAGGGCTTGCTGACCCTGCCCGGCATCGGCCCCTATACCGCCGCGGCCATCGCTTCCATCGCCTTCGACCGGCCCGCGCCGGTGATGGATGGCAACGTGGAACGGGTGATGTCCCGGCTGTTCGCAGAAGCAAAGCCGCTGCCCGAGGTGAAGCCGGTGCTAAAAGCTCACACCGTCCGGCTAACACCACAACAGCGCCCCGGTGACCACGCCCAAGCAGTTATGGACCTTGGCGCAACGATCTGCACGCCCCGCAACCCCGCCTGTGGAATCTGCCCCCTTCGCGATCCATGCCAGGCACGGGCCGAGGGCATCGCCGCCAACCTGCCGCGCAAATCCCCCAAAAAGACCAAGCCCACGCGGTTCGGCATCGCCTATCTGGCCCGCCGCAACGATGGCGCATGGCTGTTGGAAACCCGCCCCGAAAAGGGCCTGCTTGGCGGGATGCTGGGGTGGCCCGGCACGGACTGGACCGAAGAGACCCCGCCAGCGAACCCGCCACTGCAGACCGGTTGGCACGATCCGGGGTTGGAGGTGCGCCACACCTTTACCCATTTCCACCTGCGCCTGTCGCTACGCTTGGCCACGGTCCCGGACATAGAACCGCTGCGGGGTGCCTTTTTACCGCGAGATGCCTTTCGACCGGCAAATCTGCCCACAGTGATGCGAAAAGCCTTTGACCTCGCGCAAGGTGCGTGGCCCGAGGATTGAGATAGGCTGCCACTTGCGCAAGACTGTGTTCAGCCCGTCTTTAGCTTTCCATGTCACCAGTATCCGATAGCTCAGTCACAAAGGCCCCGCGATGATCCCCGCCCAACAGGTTGCCAAATTGCAAAACGCCCTGCCCTTCTGGATGTCCGTTCTTCTGGTGCCCCTTGCGGTCTTTGGGGCCTGGGCCGGGGGGCTGGCGCTGCTGCTGCTGCCGCTTTACGCGATCGGGCTGACGACGCTGCTTGATGCGATCTCGGGCCTGAACACCGAAAACCCCGACCTCGAAACACCGGAAGAGGGGCTGTTTTGGTATCGGCTTGTGACGCTGATCTGGTTCCCGGTGCAGATCGTCACCGTATTGTCGCTGATTTGGTACGCCACCCACACGGACCACCTGGCCCTGTGGGAAAAGGTGCTGCTGTTTTATGGCGTCGGTGTCATGTCGGGCGGTATCGGTATCGTCTATGCGCATGAACTGATGCACCAGAGAAACAACCTGGAACGCTGGTTGGGGGATCTGTTGATGGCATCCGTGCTCTACAGCCATTTCCGCAGCGAACATCTGTTGGTTCACCACATCCATGTCGGCACCCCGCGCGATCCGGTGACCGCGCGCTATAATGAAGGGTTTCACCGCTACTTTCTGCGGGTGCTGCGCGATTGCCCCCGGTCGGCCTTTCGGGCCGAAAAGGCGATGCTGGCCCGCAAAGGGCGGCCCTGGCATGACGCGGGTAACCCGTTCTGGCGCTATTGGATGCTGCAAGGTGCGATGATCGTGCTGGTGCTGGCGATCGGCGGATGGGCCGGGCTTGGGTTGTTCCTGTTTCAGGCCTTCATCGCGGTGACCTTGCTGGAACTGACAAACTACATCGAACATTACGGCCTGACCCGCAAACATCTGGGCGGCGGAAAATACGAACATGTCCAGCCGCGTCATAGCTGGAACGCCTCTCATCGTGTGTCGAACTGGCTGTTGATCAACCTGCAACGCCATTCCGACCATCACTACAAGCCAAACAGGCGGTTTCCCCTGTTGCAAACCTGGTCAGAGGCCGAGGCCCCGCAATTGCCACTTGGCTACCCCGCAATGACGGCAATTGCGCTGTTCCCACCGCTGTGGCGCAGCCACATGAACCCACGCGTGCAGCGCTGGCGGCAGATGTACTACCCCGAGATCACGGACTGGCGCGCCTATAACAAGGGCAAGACGCCAATGCCACGGGGCGCCAGCTAGGCTGTTCTTACCGTTACCGGTCCTCGAAAAAGCCCCGCCAACGCGTTGCCGCGGGCGGGGATAGTGTCGTGCCGTTGACATTGAGGCCACAGGCACGGGCGGTAATTTCTTGATGTTCTCAGCCGCTCAGCTCGGACCGGATCTGTTGACGTAGAATGTCGATCGGTACGGTTTTGCCTTCCCGCCGGAAGTGCCAGTATGTCCAGCCATTGCAGGACGGCGCGCCTTCAAGCTTGGCCCCAACCTGATGGATGGACCCCTTGGTTTCGGACATCACCAGCGTACCATCGGCCCGGATCTTGGCGATCTTGCCGCGCGGGCTGACCAGTTCTTCGCCCGGGTTCAACAACCCGCGTTCAACAAGCTGGCCAAACGGAATACGCGGCTCGGCCCGCTTGGAGGTGGTGACCTCGAGCGAGGACCGGTCGAACCTGCGGATGGTTTTCAGACGCTTCCCGGCGACCTCGCGATAGGCGGCTTCGCGTTCGATCCCGATGTAATCGCGGCCCAGTTTCTTGGCCACTGCCCCGGTGGTACCGGTGCCGAAGAACGGGTCAAGAACCACGTCGCCGGGGTTGGTGGTGGCCACCAGAATGCGGTGCAGCAGGCTTTCGGGTTTCTGCGTCGGATGGGCCTTGTCGCCCTTTTCATCCTTCAGACGCTCATGCCCGTTGCAGATCGGCAGAACCCAGTCAGACCGCATCTGCACGCCTTCGTTCAGCGACTTCAGCGCTTCGTAGTTGAAGGTGTATTTCGCGCCTTCGGATTTCGACGCCCAGATCATCGTTTCATGCGCATTGGTCAGCCGCTTGCCGCGGAAGTTCGGCATCGGGTTCGATTTGCGCCACACCACGTCATTCAGAATCCAGTAGCCCTGGTTCTGAAGTTCGGCGCCGACGCGAAAGATGTTGTGATAGCTGCCAATGACCCAGATCGCGCCATTGGGTTTCAGCAGACGCTGCGCGGCCGCCAACCAATCTTTGGTAAAGCGGTCATAGACGGCGAAACTGTCGAACTGGTCCCAGTGGTCATCGACCGCATCCACCATGGAATTGTCGGGTCGGTGCAGGTTGCCTTTGAGTTGCAGGTTGTAGGGCGGATCCGCGAAGATCAGGTCAACGGATGCCTCCGGCAGACTGTTCATCACATCGATGCAGTCCCCGGACAATATGGTGTTTAGCGGAAGCGCGGACGCCCCCGTTGCTTGTGGTTTGTTGGTCATCACTGCCTCTGACTTGGCACCTCTTTCGGGCGCTCATTTGTGCCCTAAGGATGAGTCAAAGGTGATTCGCCGTCAATTTCTTTTTTGAATCAGGAGGTTAGAGATTTTCCTTGATACAAGATATTGTGGACGGGCTTGAAGCTGCGTCTATGGTGAGGGGTCACCCCCAAATCTAGAAGCGCCTGTTTGTGGTCGGCTGTGGGATAGCCTGCGTTCCTCTCCCAACCGTAGCCAGGAAATTGCCTTGAAAGCGCCATCATGTGCTCATCCCGCCCCACTTTTGCCGCAATTGAGGCCGCAGCAATCGACAGGCTCCGGCCATCACCCTTGATGATCGTCGTCGCGGGGCAAGGCAGATCGGGTGGCAAGGCGTTGCCGTCGATCAGCGCGTGATCGACAGGCGCAAGCCCCGCCAGGGCCCGGGTCATGGCGAGGAATGTGGCGTTGCGGATGTTCAGCGCATCAATCTCCTCGACACTGGCCCACCCAAGCGACACCTCGGCGCTGGCCAGCAGGCCTTCAAGCAATTCGTTGCGCCGACGCGCGGTCAGCTTCTTGGAATCGTTCAACCCCCCAGGGATCGCGGTGGGGTTCAGAACGACGGCGGCGGCTGTCACCGGCCCGGCAAGGGGGCCTCGGCCCACTTCGTCCACGCCAGCGACGCGGCCGCCGATCTGCGTCTCAAAGGTGAAATCGGGTGCTTGTGTCATACTGCCAGAAACCATGCTCACCCGGCACAGACAACAAAAAGGCGACGGGGCCAAAGCCCCGCCGCCCTCCATCGCACTGCTCGATGAAGACTGGTCAGCCGTTACGACCGAACCCAGCCATGGCTGTACAGGCACTGCGCGTCATAGACATCGCGCCAACCCTGATAGGTAAAGACACGCTCGCGGCAGCTATTGGGCAGATAAGCGCGATGCGGGACCTGGTTGAACAGGCAATGCGCCCCGAAGCCACGGATGTTGACGTTCGGGCCCTGGAAACGGCTGAAGCAGCTGCTTGGTGCAACAAGGCGCGGCGTGACCGGTGCATAGTGGCGGGTCACAGGTGCAGGCGCGTAATAATGGTTGCCATAGCGGTTGCCCTGATGGCTGTCGATGATGTTGCCAAGGATGATCAGACCGGCAGCCGCGCCCAGAAAGGTGCGCAGGTTGTCATTGTCGGCATGGGCCTGGCTGGTGCTGGCGGCGGTGCCGGACAGGGCAACGACAATGGCCAGACTCGCGGCGGCGAGGGACTTGGGAAGGAATTTAAACATAAGATGGTCTCCGGGGTGATGAGTGTTGGGGGCACGTCATGAAACACCGCGTAGGGACGCGGTTCATGCTTTCACCCTCTCTCTGACCGGGTCAGACAGGCAATATCAGGCTGCCGCTATCGGATAACAGCCGGATTTTCGCGCGCTGATATTGCATGTCAGTTCGCACTGACACTAACTCAACCCCATGAAACAGCTTATTCTTTCCCTCGCCCTGATGGGCCTCGCCTCTACGGCCAACGCAACTTGCTTCGCCGATTACAAGGCAAAGATGGATAACCCGCTCCGCCTGCATTACGGTGTGATCGAGTTGCCGGATTCTGCCTGTTCGGTCGGCGCCGCTGCGTCCAACATCGCAGGTCGCCTGACGGGCGGCTGGCAGCTCCTGGAAGTTATGTCGGTCTTTGACGAGGCCGGCCTCGATTCGAGGAGAGACCGTGCAGGACAATACTACCTCCGCTTCTGAGTCGCGGATCACCGGAACCCGGGTCGTTCAGCTCGGGATCGTGGCAGTCGTCGCCATCCTTGCGGTGGCGGCGTTTTTGCTGTTCTCCTACCTGCCGGATGCGGGCGCGTTCAACGACGCGGTGGAGGAGATCTTTGTCGTCAACGATGCGCTGACCACGACGGAATCCATCAGAATCCTTGAGATTTTGGCGCAATCCGGCACCACCTTTTCCAAGGTTCTGGCCAGCTACCGCGCCATCATCTTCGTGCTGATCGTCTTCGCCACGGCGCTGCTGATCGCCTGTCTGGTGTTTCTGGTCACCATCATCACGCTGAACCGCCGGATGCATGAGATCGAGAAATCAGGCATCCAGGTCGCGTCCCTCGTGGTCAGCCGGGAAGAAGGCGTCGTTTACCTCAACAACATGGAATTCAAGCTGACTGCCGCCGCGATGGAAACCCTGTCGGTGCTGGCCGAGGCGCGGATGGATGACGATGTGTTGTCGGGGGCGGAAATCGAATCAATGGTGTCAGGCAAACCGGCATCGGATTGCGAGGAAGCGGCGGGGGCGACCCGAATCAAGCGGCTGCGCGACACGCTCGGCAATCAGATGGTCAGTGAATTGCTGGTCAAGAATATCGCCCGCAGGGGCTATATGCTGGCGATCGACAAGGATGTGATCAAGATGATCTGACGGGGGACCGGCCTAGCAGCTGTTGGGCCGCCCCCGACCATATCCCGACGCATCCGAAATGCTGCCATTGTCGCTGTCGGTATAGCCGGTACGCACCCCGCCCGTACCGCGAGGGCAGGCATTTCCATCGTTCCACGATCCGGTATCGCCATCGGCGGCCTGCGCCTGACCTGGCAGAAACGCGACCGTGCCGCCGGCGGCGGCCAGCCCGAGGAACCTGCGCCGCCCGCTGCGGCCGACCTGAATATCTGTTTCAATCAAGGTTTTGGCGATCTTGTCCGTCATCTGGGTATCCAATCGTCGGTCGTCATAAAACAGCGGACCCAACCGGGCCCGCCTTTTAGTCTAGCAGAAGATGCAGGCCGCCGTCAGCAGTAAGGCGCGCCACGGCCATAGCCGCCACGGTCGGTGATCGCCCCATTGTCGCTGTCGGTATAGCCGGTATAGGCCCCGCCACCGCCGCGCGGGCAAGACCCCCGGTCGGTCCAGTTTCCGTTATCTACGTCGCTGGCCTGCGCGGCCGTCGGCGTCATCGCAACCACACCGCCAGCAGCCATCAGGCCCAGAACAGCCCGCCGGGCCGGACGAGCGGTGGAAATCTCGCTATCGGTCAGCGTCTTCTGGCCGGTCTTTTCATTCTTGGACATGGTGGCCTTCCTTGCTGCCATTTCGTGTGTAATACTGACACGAACTATATGTGCTCCGCTCTGTGCAGTCAATGACGTCCACGGCCCGTAGGCCAAAAAACGCCGGTTGCATGGAACGGAAATTGTCGAAAAGCTGGCAGTTGCGTCCAGCAGACGGGAGAACGGACAGATGTCCATGACATTCGATCAGGCCATCGCGCCGATCACTACAGAAGAGTTTTTCAAACACACCTTTGAAAAGAAGCATCTGGTCATTCGCCGGGGCCAGGCTGATTTCTATTCCGGCCTCTTGTCCACGGCAGATATTGACTGGGCGGTGTCCACCTTGGGCCTGTCTGTGCCCGAGGTGAATGTCGTGCAGGCCGACCGAGAAATCACCGCCACCGACTTCGCCTATGACAGCGGGTTCATCGACCCCGTTGCGGTGAACCAGCTGTTTGCCGAGGGCGCCACAGTCATCATGTCGAACCTTCAGGAAAGGTTGCCAAAACTGGCCCATTTCTGCCGGGAACTGGAAAAGGTGTTTTCCGCCCGCGTGCAGACCAATATCTACATGACCCCCGCACACAGTCAGGGTTTCAAGGCGCATTACGACGGACATGACGTGCTGGTGCTGCAGGTCGAGGGCACCAAGGAATGGCGCATCTATGACACGCCCGTTCATCTGCCGCTGGAAGAACAGGCCTTTAACCCGGCAGACGTGCCGATCGGCGCGTTGACCGACAGTTTCGTGCTGGAGCCAGGCGACATGGTCTATGTCCCGCGCGGGCTGACCCATGACGCGGTGTCGACCGATCAGACCAGCCTGCATATCACCACCGGGCTGATGATGCGCACCTGGGCCGATGTGATGGTTGAAGCGGTCCGGATGCTGGCGCTCAACGATGCCGACTTTCGCGAAGGCCTGCCGCCGGGCTATGCGAATGAGGGATTTGACGCCGCCGGGGCAGACGCCAAGTTCGCCACCCTTCTGGGCAAGTTGTCGGCGGCGCGGCTGGAACCGGTGCTGAACGAATTCCGGGAAGATTTCATCGCAACCCGCCTGCCGCGCGCCCATGGCCAGCTGGCCCAGATGGCGCGGCTGGACAGCCTTGGGTCCACCAGCGTTTTGGCGGCGCGGCCCACCTTGATCTATCGGCTGACCGATGTGCCTGCCAAGGGCGACCAGCCCGACAGCGTGGCCTTATCCTGTCAGGGCACGGTCATCACCCTGCCCGCCTATGCCCGCGTTCCGCTGGAATTTGCCATTTCATCCCCGCGCTTCACCATGGCGGACATCCCAGGTGATCTGGACGACGCGGGAAAGGCCGTTCTGCTGCGCCGCCTGCTGCGCGAAGGGCTTGTAATGTTTGCTGACTAAAGCAGGGCCGTGCCCAAATTCCAGGCAAAGCACATTCTGGGTCGGACCATTCATTTTCAGAGGGGACGCAAGGGCTTGTATCCCGGCCGCTCCACGAACTAGGTAGGGCTATTCATTTTCTTTTCAAATATCTCCCGCTGAAGGGACACAGCATTGGCGAGCCGAACCTCAACCAAAAACCCGGCTCCTTCTGTCAAAGCCGCCAGTCGCATCTATGCGATCTCTTGGCATCAGGAAAATCTGTGCGAAAAGATGATCGCGCAACAGGCCTGCCCGTCCGCTTGGAAGACGCTGACCATTGCAGATGCCGTGCGCGTCACACCCGGCGCCGATATTCGCAGGCTGGAACGGGCCTTTCGCCTTATTCAACTGCGCCACGACGCGCTGAGGATGAATTTCGTCCAGGTCGCCGGCAGATGGCGGGCAGTCCTTCACCCGGACGCCCGCGCCAAATTGCGGGTCACAGATCTCGGGCCTCAGGATGCTGCGTCGCGCCAGGCTGAACTGAACCGGCGCTTTGGCCAGGGCTTTGCCGCAGACGCACCCCCGGTTTCGCTCGATCTGCTGCGGTGTGGCCCGGACGGCGACGTTGTGCTTTTGCAAATCTCGCATCTGGTCACGGATGGCTTTGGGGCAAGGCTGATCATCAACGATCTGATGAGCGCGCTGATCGGGCTACCCTTCGGGGCCGACCCGCTGCCATATGAGGCCTTTCAAGCGGCCTTTGTCATGCGCCCGCGCGCCGAACTTGACGCCGGGCGGGACTACTGGGCCAAGCTCATTGAACCGCCAACACCCATTCCGATGGGTCTGGAAAAATCGGGCGAGCGCGTCACCGATCGCTACGCCATCGAACGGCCTTATCGCCAGTATTCGACCACGCTGACCGGGCCCCAGACAAAAAAAGTCCAGGCGCAGGCGCGCAAAATCGGCTGTACGCCATTCGTCTTGCTGTCTTCCGGTTTCTTCGATGCGGTCCATTCGGTCTGCGGGGCGGAAACGCTGGATTTCGGCACCATGCTGGGACGCAGCGATGCCCGGCTTGAACGCTGGTCCGGTCAGGCCGTCACCAACCTGCACGCGGTGTGCCGCCTGTGTGATGGGGCGGACCTGGCGGCCCGCGCCGCCGCGATGCAGCAGCAGATAAGAACCAGTATGCAGCACCTCCCACATCCGGCGGTGCAGCCTCAGCATGAATTGATGCAGACCTACATCGCCCAAGGCGGCATCCCCGGCAGGTTCAGAATCCGACTACCGGAATATGTGCCGCGCGCAATCAAATCCTCCATCTTTTCAGCGGCTTCTCAGACTGGTGGTGTAAGCCGTATCGGGCGCTATACCATCGAGGGCCTGCAGGTCGGGGCAGTGGCGGCCCTAAGCGAACTGACACTGTCCCAATCCATTGCAGACGGGCGGATGAAGGTTTCCTTTGTCTACGACGCGGGCGGCTATTCCGAAGAAGAGATAGGCGTGCTCACCGACCGAACCACCGCAGCGATGATCGGAAGCACCCGCCGCTAGCGTATCCCCAACGCGAACGATCCAGTGGCGACCCCGGCAGGATTCGAACCTGCAACCTGCCCCTTAGGAGGGGGCTGCTCTATCCAGTTGAGCCACGGGGCCAGCACAAGGCCCGTTCTGGCCAATTCCTTCTTCGCTGACAAGCCGCCAGCGCTGAAAAAACCACTCGTGTCGTTCTGGTTTGGACAAGCTGCCCGGAAGTGCGTAACAGTCATGTTATCGCCACCAGCAGGAGCCAACCGACTTGCCCCCTAGAAGCCAAGACCCCGGTCGCCCCCAACTGACCCTCCGCGATGTGGCCGAGGCCGCCCGCGTGTCGGAAATGACGGTCAGCCGCGTGTTGCGCAATCGGGGGGATGTGTCGCAGGCCACGCGGGCACGGGTGCTAGAGGCGGCGCGGTCGCTTGGCTATGTGCCCAACAAGATCGCCGGTGCGCTGGCCTCGTCCCGGGTGAACCTTGTCGGCGTGGTCATTCCATCGCTGTCGAACATGGTATTCCCGCAGGTCCTTGCAGGCATTTCCGATGTGCTGGACGACACACCATTGCAACCGGTGTTCGGGGCCACGCATTACCGACCGGAACGGGAAGAGGAAGTGATCTACGAAATGCTGTCCTGGCGGCCCTCGGGTATGATCGTCGCCGGGATCGAACATTCCGAGGCATCAGTCGCGATGCTGGCCAATTCCGGTATCCCGGTGGTCGAGATCATGGATGCCGACGGTGACCCGATCGACGCGATGGTCGGCATCAGCCACCGCGCAGCGGGCGCGCGGATGGCGCGTGAAATCCTTGCCCGGGGCTATCGCAAGATCGGGTTCATGGGCACTAAGATGCCGCTGGATTTTCGCGCAAGGAAGCGGCTGGAAGGGTTCGAAGGCGTCCTGAACGACGCGGGCGTCGAACTGGTGGATCGTATTTTCTATTCCGGCGGGTCGGGCCTGGGCAAAGGGCGCGAGATGACACAAGACATGCTGTCTCGCCATGCCGATCTGGATTTCCTGTATTATTCAAACGACATGATCGGCGCAGGCGGGTTGCTGTATTGCCTGGAAAAGGGAATCCGCATTCCGCAGGACATGGGCCTTGCCGGCTTCAACGCGGTGGAAATCCTTGATGGGTTGCCAATGCGACTTGCGACGATGGACACCCGCAGGCTGGAAATCGGACGCGCAGCCGCGCAGATCATCGCCGCCCGCGTGGCGGGCGAAGATTGCGATCAGATCGTCACGATGGACGCCGGTTTCGATCCGGGCGACACCATGCGCGCACCTCTCTGACAACAGCCCTCCTCTTTCGCAAAAAAGAGGATTCTTTTTTTCGCCATGTCTGCTACGATTCCTCAAAACCGGGCGCAAAAGCCCGGATCGAGCAGAAGGCACATAAATGACCAAACTATTGGACCCGGCCGCGGTGACCAAGGCGGCTGACCGTGTGGAAGGCAATGAATCCACCAAAAAGGGACGTGTCCACCAGACATGGTTCCGTGGCGCCAAAGGCAGCCGCCCGCCCAAAGCGTTACAGATGATGCCGGAAACGGCGGTGATGGATTATGTCCTTCAGGGCTGGACCCCACCCGCCCCCTGCATCAACGAAGACACCAAGGTAACGGCATTCGGCAGCTGCTTTGCCGCCTATATCTCGGACTGGCTGGCCTCTCGTCACTACAACGTTCTGACCCGGAACAAGGAAAGCAATGCCTATGTCGTCAGCTGCGGCGAAGGCATGGTCAATTCCTTCGTGATCCGGCAGCAGTTCGAATGGGCCTTCGAGGGCAAGAAATTCGAGGCCCCTCTGTGGCACGGCTACAAGGCCGAAGAGTTCGGCTATGATGAGGATGTGCGCCAGGAAACCCTGCGGCTGTTCAATGAAACCGATGTCTTCATCCTGACGCTCGGCCTGTCAGAGGTCTGGTATGATGAACCCACGGGCGGCGTGTTCTGGCGCACCCTGCCCAAAGACAAATACGACCCCGAGCGTCATAAGTTCCGCGTTTCCACCGCCGAGGAAAACGCCGACAACCTGCGCGCCATCTATCATCTGGTACGCAAACATCGTCCAGACGCCAAAATCATCCTGACGCTTTCGCCCATCCCGCTGATCACCACGTTCCGCGATGAAAGCTGCATCAGCGCCAACAGCGTGTCCAAGGCGGTTCTGCGCGTAGCCATTGACGAAGTGATGCGCGAATTTAAGGACGAGGGCCACATCTTCTATTGGCCATCCTACGAAATTGTCGCCGATATCTTCAACTATCCGTTCAAGGAAGACCGCCGCCACCTGCGTAAATCCGTGCAGGATTTCATCATGATGGCGTTCGAACGGGTCTGGTGCGAACGGGCACCCACGGACCATGAATACCTGCGCCAATGGCTGCGGGCGAAATCGGCGGCAGGTCAGTTGCATGAAAATGTCGACGGGGCCATTGGCGGCGGCAATATCTCCAAACTGCGCCACATGCTGAACCGCAACCGGATCAGCGATTTCAAGGTGACCGATGACAAGGCGAAGGAATTGCTCCTGCGCTTTATCGAAGAGGAAGAAAGACTTCAGGCAGCAGAAGCAACAGCAGCGGAGTAAACCGATGTTCTCAGCATTCCGGAATATTCACAGCAAGGCCGCCACGGCTGGTTTCCTTGTAATTCTCGCTCATGTCGATCCCGGTCTGGCGCATAGCCTCGATACAGTTGTCCAAGGGCATAAAATGCTGCCCGTCGCCGCGCAGAGCCAGCGAAGCGGCGGAGACAGCTTTAATCGCCCCCAACCCGTTTCGTTCGATGCAAGGCACCTGTACCAGGCCGGCGACCGGATCGCAGGTCATGCCCAGATGGTGTTCCAGCGCGATCTCGGCGGCGTTCTCGATCTGCTCGTTCGTGCCTCCCAAAGCGGCGCAAAGCCCGGCGGCGGCCATCGCAGCGGCGGACCCGACCTCACCCTGACAGCCGACCTCCGCGCCCGAGATCGAGGCGTTGTGCTTGATCAGGCCGCCTATCGCAGCAGCGGTCATCAGGAAGCTGCGCCGACCCTCCTCGGTGGCACCGATGCAATGATCACGGTAGTAGCGCAGGACAGCCGGGACCACTCCGGCGGCTCCGTTCGTGGGCGACGTCACGACCTTGCCGCCAGCGGCGTTCTCCTCGTTGACGGCCATGGCATAGACGCTCAGCCAGTCATTGACGGTGTGCGGCTGCGCCAGGTTCGTGCCCCGCTCGGACAGCAGTTGTTCGTGGATCACCTTCGCCCGGCGTCGCACCTTCAGGCCACCGGGAAGAACACCGTCCTTGGCGAGACCACGGTCGATACAGGCATCCATAGCTGACCAGATTGTATCCAGCCGGTCCCTGACAGCAGCGCGGCCACCATGGGTGGCCTCGTTTTCCCATTTCATCTCGGCAATGGATCTGCCCGAGATCTGCCCCATGCGCAGCATCTCTTCCGCCGATCCGAACGGATAGGGATAGCCCTGCGCGGCCTTTTCCGCGTGGAACTCTTCTGCCCCGCCCTGATTGTGGCGGTCCAGCTCCGCCGCGGTCATGACGAACCCGCCGCCGATGGAATAGTAGGTCTCCTCCATGAACAGGGTGCCACCCGCGTCGAAACCACGCAGAATCATTCCGTTGGCATGTCCGGGCAGTGGTGGGCCAAAGTCGAAAACAACGTCCGTCTGCGGATCAAAGGCCAGGTCCGGCAACCCTTCGGGGTGCAAGGTGCAGCTCTCTTTCAGCTGCGCTTCCGCCTCCTCTGCCTTGTCGGAATCGATGGTTGCGGGCAGGAACCCCAACAGGCCCAAAACCACGGCCCGATCGGTCGCATGACCTTTTCCAGTGAAGGCCAGCGATCCGTGCAGAGAACAGCGCACCCGCGCCACCTCACCCGCGCCGGGTTCCCTTAACCCAGTGCGCAGCGCGGTCAGAAACTGCGCCGCCGCCGTCATTGGCCCCATCGTGTGGGAAGATGACGGGCCGATGCCGATCTTGAAGATGTCGAAAACGCTGAGAAACATGGGGCCGCTTCCTGTTTGGATTGCGGCGCAGTCTACCTGCTTTGTGGGCGGCGCGCTTTGGGAAACCGACATGCTGCTCTACGTGACCGACGCCGGATGATGGGCGGGGGCAGAACGGCAAAGCACGCTCCCCTGGGACGGGGGAGCGTGCAGGTTTGACAGTTTTTGTCGCCTGGGTCCAGGAGAGGCGATTTTCTGCCGAACGGGTGTTTGTTTTAGTCGAGTCCGAACTGGAAGAGGAGGCCGGTCTGGCATCCGTTTCCTTGTGC
>Ga0213841_1000655_pt1 | contig 31460 bp, 42 predicted proteins | sample SWPATP23_FD_160125 | JGI IMG/M metagenome (GOLD analysis project Ga0213841, IMG submission 160125) | Coastal seawater microbial communities from Marineland, Florida, United States - SWPA TP2 #3 | ecosystem: Environmental > Aquatic > Marine > Coastal | place: USA: Florida | collected 2016-08-14 | reverse complement strand
GGCGTCAACGCGGTAGAATACGCGGTGCGCTATGTCTCACGCCTGCTAGACCTGAAGGAACAGCTGAAGGCACGCGCCCCTGAAGGCAGCCGGTTCGAGCCGCCTTGGACCACCATCAACACCGGCGCGTTTGTGGGCGGCGTGGCGCATAACGTCATTCCGGGGCGCGCGCGCGTCGATTGGGAAATGCGGCCTGTGCAGAAATCGGACGGGGATTTCGTGAAGGCGAACTTGCAGCATTTCTGCGAGGATATCCTGCTGCCCGCCATGCGTGCGGTCCACCCCGATGCGGCGATCGAGACCGAGGTCATTGGCGAGGTGGACGGGCTGGAACCCGCCACCGACAACGAGGCGCGCGATATCGTCATGGAACTGACCGGTGCGAACGGCGCGGGGCTGGTGCCCTTCGGGACCGAGGCGGGGCTGTTCCAGGATCTGGGCATGTCGGTCGTCGTTTGTGGCCCCGGTTCCATCGAGCAAGCGCATAAGCCCGATGAATTCATCGAGGTCACGCAGATGCAAGAATGCCTCGGGATGCTCGACCGGCTCAGCCGGAAACTGGGCTAGGCGTTCAGATCAACGCAATCACGGCACTCCCCGCCACGGCCAACCCGGCCCCCAATAACGCGGGCAGGCGGGGTGCGACGCCCTCCTTTATCCTGATGATCGGCAGAACCAACACCGGGGACATCGACCCGAGCACGGCTGCTATTCCCGCGTCCATGGCCGACATTGCGTAGAGCAGCAGCGATGACGATACAGCGTAACCGATGAAGCCGGGCAGGATCGTTCGCGCCAGAAGGGCGGGGGTCAGTGGCTGGTGGCTGCGAAACGCGGGCGACGGCCAAAGCGCGACAAGCGAGATCAGGAAGGCCGCGCCAAGCAGCCGGATTGCGGTGATTGCCAGCGGGGATGTTCCGTCCAGCATTGCCGGTTTGACGATCAGAAAGCCGAGCCCCTGAAACGCGGTCGCCAGCAGCCCCAGAAGCACGATGAAAGCCATGCGCCCATGCGTCCGGTCGCTGTCTGAGCGCGTGTTTGATCCATAGAGGATCGCCAGGCCGACACCGCAAAGGGCCAGGGCCGCGCCGATCAGGTCGGGGGGGCTTGGAACCTCGCCCAACCAGGCAAAGGCCATCACGCCCACGACCGGGGCTTTCAGCGACAGCAGCAGCTCCATCCGCCTTGGCCCCCCTAGGCGCAGGCATTCGATCATGGCGAGGTTGCCCAGAAGGATGCCGATCACGATGCTGGCCGCAAACGCAGGCCAATGGCCCCAGGCGACGCTGCCCCAAAGGCCAAGCCCGGTACATCCCGCGGCCATAATCGCGGAGCAAGCGAGCAACTGAATGCGCGTGAACTCGAATGCGCCAAGCGCCCGTGCCGGGGCCTGGGCAAGGACGGCCCCGGTTGCCCATCCGAGCGAGGCGATCAGGGCCGCGAGGGCGGGGAAAAGGAGCATGGCGAATCTTCCGGCGGGTGCTACACTATGGATAGCATCTATTCGCTACTTAATCGGTAGCGTCAATATGCTACGGAATAAATAGCAAGCGGAGCACCCATGGCCTCGACCCTTCCCCGCCCCGGTCAGCCGGTCCGCGGCTCCAAGACCGGCAAGCCGATCATGGCGCTTTTCGACCTTCTGGGCCGGACCTGGGCGCTTGGTACGGTGTGGCAGCTATCGACCGGGGCGATGACCTTTCGGGAATTGCAGGCCGCCTGTGGGATGGTCTCTCCCTCTGTCCTGAACCGGCGTCTGAAAGAACTGATGGCGAGCGGGTTGGTGGAGCGGGCAGAACGAGGCTATCAGTTGAGCGAAGCGGGGCGAGAGTTGTTCGCGCTGTTGCAACCGCTTGGCGGCTGGTCCGAAACTTGGGCAGATCGCATCGCCCAGACCGAGGTGGATGATGGCCAGCCGATATAAAGGCGCGGTATCACGGCGCAACACAGATGAGGTGACGCGATGAAGGTTGGGATCGTAGGGGCCGGAATGGTCGGATCGGCGGCGGCCTTTGCTTTGGTCATGCGCGGCGGGGCGTCAGAGATTGTACTGGTGGACGTGAACCGCGCCCGCGCGACGGCCGAGGCCGAGGATATCGCCCATGCCATTCCCTTTGCCTCGTCTGCCGTGGTGCGCGCGGGCGACTATGTCGATCTGGCCGGCGCTGGCGTGGTTATCCTGTCTTGTGGGGTGTCGCAGAAACCGGGTGAAACGCGGTTGGCCCTATTGGAGCGGAACACCCAGGTCTTTCGGCAGGTGGTGGGCGAGGTCATGGCGGCCTGCCCCGATGCGATCCTGTTGGTGGCCTCTAACCCCGTCGATCTGATGGCGCAGATCACGACCCGCCTGTCGGGCCTGCCGCCGGGGCGCGTGATCGGGTCGGGCACGATCCTCGATACCGCCCGATTCCGCTGGCTGGTGGGGCGGCATCTGGGGATCTCGCCCAACTCTGTTCATGGTTATGTTCTGGGTGAACACGGCGATTCCGAGGTGTTGGCCTGGTCCAGCGCGCGGGCCGGGGCCGTGGCGTTGGAAAGCTTTGCTGCGCAGGTTTCGGCCCCGCTGACCGAGGATGTGCGTCAGCAGATCGACATTGGTGTGCGTCGCGCCGCCTATACGATTATCGAGGGCAAGGGCGCGACCTGGTACGGGATCGGCGGCGGGCTGGCGCGGATCGTGGCGGCGATTGCCGGGGATGAGCAGGCGGTGCTGTCCGTCTCGGTCGTTGAACCGGATGTTCTGGGCGTGCCGGACGTGGCGCTGTCGCTGCCTCGCACGGTGGGGCGCGAGGGTGTGTCGGCAACCCTCTGGCCCGAGCTGAGCCCCGAAGAGTCCGACGCGCTGCGGGCCTCGGCCCAAGTCCTTCGGGATCGGATCGCGCCCTTGTCGCTATAGCCTACAGCATCGCTGCGCAACGACCCGTCGGTGTCGGGAGGCCGACCTGTTCGGGGTTGATGATCAGGTGCCATGTGGCGGGATAACCTGGTGCCTGCGCGCGGGTGTAGGAACAGCCGTCGGGCGTGGTGTAGGTTTGCGCCAGCGCGGCACCGGATGAGAGAGCGGTGATGGTCAGCGCAACGGCCAGGGTGCGGGTGGTGGTCATCTTGGGGCCTCCGGTTGGGAAAGGGATGGGCGTTTCACATGTCCATCTTGCGCAATCCCCCGTCAGGGCCCGCGACCGGAATCGGGAATTTCCGGGGCGCTAACCAACGCTTTTCCTCAAATCCGATGCTTAATCCCGGTCCAGATCCCGCGCGATCAGTTCCTTCATGATCTCATTCGTTCCGCCATAGATCTTCTGCACGCGGGCATCGGCGTAAAGCTCGGCGATCAGGTATTCGTTCATGTAGCCATAGCCGCCATGCAGTTGCAGGCATTCATCGACAATCTCGCATTGGGTCTGACTGCCCCACCACTTGGCCATGGCGGCCTTTTCGGCGGTCAGTGTGCCCTGTTCCAGCTCCTCCAGACACTGATCGAGGAAGGCCGCGAGGATTTCCACCTTGGTCGCACATTCCGCCAGCTTGAACCGGGTGTTCTGGAAATCCATCACTCGTTGCCCGAAGGCCTTGCGCTCCTTCACATAGGCCAGCGTCACATCCAGCGCGCATTGAGACGACCCGAGTGCGCCATAGCCCAGGATCAGCCGTTCCCAGGGCAATTGCCGCATCAGCTGGTAAAATCCCTGCCCCTCTTCCGTGCCCAGAAGGTGGTCGCGCGGGATGCGCACGTCTTCGAAGAACAGTTCCGCCGTGTCGTTCCGGCGCATCCCCATCTTGTCGAGCTTGCGGCCCACGCGGAAACCGTCCAGCCCTTCCGTTTCCACCACCATCAGCGACACGCCCTTGGCGCGCGACGTGGGGTTGGTCTTGGCCACGAGGATTAGCAGATCGGCGCTGCCGCCATTGGTGATGAAGGTCTTGGACCCATTAATCAGGTATTCATTCCCGTCCGGCACTGCAGTGGTGCGCACGGCCTGTAGATCGCTGCCGGTGCCGGGTTCGGTCATGGCGATGGCGCCCACCATCTCGCCGCTCGCCAGCTTGGGCAACCAGCGCGCCTTTTGCTCATCCGTGCCATAGGCAATGATGTAATGGGCCGCGATGTTGTGAACGGCGAACCCCCAACCGCTGTCGCCCGCCTTGGCCTGTTCGATATAGGTCACCGCATCGAAATGGCGCGACAGCCCAAGCCCGCCGTGATCTTCGGGCGTGGTGGCGCCCAGGATGCCCAGATCGCCCGCCTTGCGCCAAAAGGACTTGGGGATTGTCCCCGCCTCTTTCCACGCGTTGCGATGGGGCTGAAACTCCTCATCCAGAAACCGGCGCACGGTATCGGCATAGGCGTGATGGTCGTCCTGCATCCACAGATGGTTGGGCATGGGGGATCCTCCTTGCCGCGAATGGTGACGCGGGAACCCTTGCCCGGCAAGTGTGCCGTTGCGGCGGATTGACTGAAATAGGTTATTGCCGTTGACAACTAAATGCGCGCACCCTAGCGCTGGGCCAATCCAAATAGCCAGTGCCGCGAAAGGATGCGCCATGAGCCCCCAACGATACCACCCGATCACCGTTGCCCTTCACTGGATCGTGGCGATCCTGATGCTGATGATGTTGGGGGTCGGCACCTTTGTGCTGGAACCCATGGATAACGCGGACCCGGATAAGCTGTCGATGCTGTCCACGCACCGTCTGATCGGGCTGGTGATCCTCGGGCTGACGGTGCTGCGCATCGGGCTGCGCCGGTTCCTGCCCGCGCCTGACCATGCCAAGACTGGCAGCGGGTTTCTGGACAAGCTTGGGGTCGCGATGCCGAAGCTGCTGAATATTTCGGTTATTCTGATGGCTGTTTCGGGGATGGTTCTGGGCCGCCTGTCCGGCCTGTCCGAGGCGTTGGCCGGCACGGCGCCCTTGCCGGAAACGTTCTTTGAATTCATCCCCCGCATCGTCCACGGCATTCTGGCCAAGCTGATCATGGCGATGCTGGCGCTGCATATCCTGGGCGCGCTCTATCACCAGTTCCTGCTGCGGGACGGGCTGTTCAAACGGGTGTGGTTCGGACGCTAGGGCGCGGGCAGCCTCAGGCCGCCAGGCCCTTGGCCCCCATATCGAGGAATTTCTTGCGGCGACCCGCGATCAACTCGTCGCGGGATTTGCCGTCCATCGCGGACAGCAGTGCCTCGATCCCGTCACCGACGCGCTTGATTGTCGCCGCGCGGTCGCGTTGCGCACCGCCAAGCGGTTCCTTGATGATCCGGTCGCAGACGCCGAGCTTTTCCAGATCTTGCGCAGTCAGGCGCAGCGCCTCGGCCGCTTCGCGCATTTTGCCGCCGTCCTTCCACAGGATCGAGGCACAGCCCTCTGGTGAAATCACCGAGTAAATCGAATGTTCCAGCATGGCGAGCTTGTCGGCAGTCGCAAAGGCCACGGCCCCGCCCGAGCCACCTTCACCGATCACGATAGAAACAAGCGGGACGCCAATCTGCAGGCATTTCTCGGTGGACCGGGCAATCGCCTCGGACTGGCCGCGTTCTTCCGCGCCCTTGCCGGGATAGGCACCGGGGGTGTCCACCAGCGTCACCACGGGCAGGTTGAACCGGTCGGCCAGATCCATCAGCCGCACCGCCTTGCGGTAGCCTTCGGGCCGGGCCATGCCGAAATTACGCTCGATCCGGGTCTTGGTATCATGGCCCTTTTCATGGCCGATCACCATTACAGGGCGGTCATTGAAGCGCGCCAGCCCCCCCATCACGGCATGATCATCAGCGAAGTTCCGGTCGCCGGCCAAAGGAGTGTATTCAGTGAACAGGGCCTCGATATAGTCGCGGCAATGGGGACGGTCAGGATGGCGGGCCACCTGGCATTTGCGCCAGGGCGTCAGCGACTTGTAGAGATCGGCCAGCATGTCGGCGGCCTTCTTGTCCAGTGCCTTGGCCTCGGCCTCGATATCCATATCCTTGTTGCCCCGGGCCATGGCCCGCAGTTCCTCGGCCTTGCCTTCGATTTCGGCAAGCGGCTTTTCGAAGTCGAGATAGTTCATGCGAAGCCTCCGTCTGACCTTGGGCTATATGAAGGCCGCAGAAGGGATTTGCAATGTTCCGCAGTGTGCCAAATAGGCCCCGGGCGCGCGGCGCGGGGCCTTGGGCAGGTTTAGCCTTTGGCGATCAGCTCGGATTGGGCCACGATCACTTCGGCCTGTTTGATCGAGGCGATGTCCACGAGCCGCCCCTTATAGACGGTCGCGCCCGCGCCCGAGGCTTTGGCCTCTTCCATCGCGGCAAGAATTTCGCGGGCTTCTGCTACGGCCTCTTCTGAAGGGGTAAACACTTGATTTGCCAGCGCGATCTGCTTGGGGTGAATGGCCCATTTGCCAACCATCCCAAGTGTGGCCGACCGCATGGCCTGGGCGATATAGCCCTCGTCATCCGAGAAATCGCCAAAGGGACCATCAACGGGCAGGATGCCGTGGGTGCGGCAGGCGGCGACAATGGCGGTCTGGGCCCAGTGCCAGGGGTCGGAATAGTGGCGGGTGGTCCCGTGCTGCATATAGTAATTTTCCTGCGTGCCGCCGATGCCGGTGGTTTGCATACCCATGGAGGCGGCGAAGTCGGCGGCACCGAGGCTCATGGCCTCAAGGCGGGGCGACGAAGCCGCGATGTCTTCGACATGGGCGATGCCGGCGGCCGATTCGATGATGACCTCGAAGGCGATCTTCTTGCTACGCCCCTTGGCCGTCTCGATGGCGGTGACTAACGCGTCGACGGCATAGACGTCTTCTGCACAGCCCACTTTCGGGATCATGATCTGATCAAGTCGTTCGGAAGATTGCTCAAGCAGATCAACCACATCGCGATACCAATAGGGCGTGTCCAGCCCGTTGATGCGCACCGAGAGCGTCTTGGTGCCCCAATCGACAGACCCGATCGCCTCAATCACGTTGGCGCGGGCCTGATCTTTATCGGATGGCGCGACAGAATCTTCCAGATCGAGGTTGATCACATCGGCGGCGGAAGCGGCCATTTTGGCAAAGAGCTTGGTGTTGGAGCCGGGGCCGAAAAGCTGGCAGCGGTTCGGGCGGGCGGGGGCGGCGGGCTGAAGGAGAAAGGACATGGGCGGGCTCCCTTGAGTAAGGATATGTCGTCAGAGTTCCCGACTTGGGTAGATTATTGCGCCGTGGCGCGCAAGTGCTGCATTGCGGCAATGCGCGAATTGGCCGCGAAAGGGGGTGCCATGTGTACACCCCTGGTACACCCCCCATGCACCCGCCGTGCAGACAGGCGGCTGATTTCGGAGATTGCCGCCCCGAAGCTTGGTCATTGAAGATCGGCGAAGGCCCTTTGCAATCGCTGAACGGCCTCTTCGACATTGGCGCGCGGGGTAGCCAGAACGAAGCGGTTCCACAGCTCGGACCCGGTGCCGAACCAGTTGCCGGGCGCCGGGGTGATCTGCGCCTCGCCATTGACGCGGCGCGCGATTTCTTCCTCGTTCATGCCCGTGCCGGAAAAATCGACCCAAGGCAGGTAGGTGGCTTGCAAGGGCATCGAGCGCACACCGGGAATGGCGTTCACGCCCTCGTCGAAGATGCGACGGTTTTCCTCCAGATAGGCCAGTTGCGCGGCAACCCATTCGTTGCCGTCCGGCGAATAGGCCGCCTTGGACGCAACGGCGCCCAGGGTCGTGGCGTCGTAATTCAGCGCCGTCAGGCGATCGGCCATTTGCGCGCGCAATTGTCCATCCGGGATAACGATCTGCCCGACGCGCAGACCGGCCAGGTTGAAGGTCTTGGACGCGGCAAAGAGCGTAACAATCCGGTCGCGGTGTTCGGGTGCGGCGATGTCCATAGGCACATGGGTGCTGCCTGCAAAGACCAGGTCGGCATGGACCTCGTCACTGACGAGGATCAGATGGTGGCGCGCGGCGAATTCCGCAACCTGGCGCAGTTCCGTCACGGTCCAGACTCGGCCAGAAGGATTTTGCGGGGAACAGAAGAGCAGAACTTTCGTCCTGGGGGTGATCGCGGCCTCGGCGGCATCCCAGTCCAGCTCATATCTGCCATCGACAAGGGTCATGGGCAGTTCAACGTGATTGCGGTGTGCCCTGTGGGTTTTCAGCCGGAACTCGTGATACACCGGGGTGAAGAACGCGATGTCGTCGCCCGGTTCGCTCCAGACATCTATGCAAAGCGCGATGGCCATGCCGAGCCCCTGGGTGGTCAGAACCCATTCCGGGTCCACGGGCCAGTTATGCCGGGTCTGCATCCACCAGCAGAAGGCATCCACATACCCCTTGCGGTCGAAGCCGTAGTTGAAAATGCCCCGTTCCGCCTCGGCGCGGACCGCGTCGATCACGCAGGGCGCGGAGGGATAGTCGGAATCGGCTACATGCATCGCAATGCCATCGGGTCCGACTCCGAACTGGCCCATGCTGTCCCATTTGCCACTGAACGTGCCGCGCATCTGGTTGATCGTGTGAAAGTCCATTGAGTCCTCTGGCATTGTTTTGCACGTGAAGCTACCCAATCAGGGGCCGGGTGCAAGGGGCGTTGCGACGCCGTGCGGGATCGCTTATCTGGGGCCCATGCTGAGACCGATCCTGATCCACCCCGACCCGCGTTTGAAGAAACTGGCCGACCCCGTGACCGACCTGTCGGACGAATTGCGCGCTTTGGCGGGGGACATGCTGGAAACCATGTATGACGCGCCGGGCATTGGCCTTGCCGCGCCGCAGATCGGCTTGTCGAAACGGCTGATCGTGCTGGATTGCGTTAAGGAAGAGGGCGAGGCGCCCCGGCCCCTGGCGATGTTCAACCCTGAGGTCATTGCCAGTTCCGATGAGACCAGCGTTTATGAGGAAGGCTGCCTGTCGATCCCCGAGATCTATGCCGAAGTGACCCGCCCCGCCGAGGTGGAGGTGCGTTGGATGGACCTGGACGGTGCAGAGCAGCAAGAGGTGTTCAAGGGCCTCTGGGCCACTTGTGTGCAGCATGAGATTGACCATTTGGATGGCAAGCTGTTCATCGACTACCTCAAACCGCTGAAACGGCAGATGATCACCCGCAAGATGGTCAAGCTCAAGCGGGAACGGGCGCGGGACAAGGGGTGATTGTTCCGCCTGTTCTGCACCACTTTGGTGCAGGGCTGAAACGGGTTTGTATGACGGCCCTTGGCCCGCCTTTTGCAGAAGTTCACCCCCGGACGGAGAGTGCCAATGCCCGTTAGACCCTTCGTGATGTGGCCGGACAAGCGGTTGCGGACGGTGGCAGAACCGGTGGTCGAGGTGACGGACGAGATCCGCGCGATCTGGGCCGACATGATCGAGACCATGGACGCGATGCTTGGGGTGGGGCTGGCAGCCCCCCAGATCGGGGTCATGTTGCGGCTGGCGGTGGTTGACGCAAGCAATGAGCGGGGCAAGGCGGTGCGCATGGCCAACCCGCAGATATTACACTCCTCTGTCGAGCTGCGCCCGCATGAGGAGGCGAGCCCGAATCTGCCCGGGGTCTATGCCAAGATTGAGCGACCTCGCGCGGTGACGGTGAGTTTTATGGATCATCACGGGATGACCGTGCGGCAGGATTTTGTGGGGCTGTGGGCAACCTCTGTCCAGCACCAGATCGACCATCTGAATGGCAGGATGTATTTCGATAATCTCAGCAAGGTGAAGCGGGACATGTTCCTGCGCAAGGCGAGGAAGCGGTGATGCGGGTCACGTTCATGGGTACGCCGGAGTTTTCGGTTCCGGTGCTGGAGGCCCTGGTTGCGGCAGGCCACGAGGTTGCGGCCGTCTATTGTCAGCCGCCGCGCCCTGCGGGGCGGGGTAAGAAGGAACGACCGACGCCGGTCCATGCGCGGGCTTTGGAGCTGGGGCTGGACGTGCGCCACCCGGTATCGCTGAAAGGCGCTGCGGAGCAGGCGGATTTCGCGGCACTGAATGCCGATGTCGCCGTGGTGGTGGCCTATGGGCTGCTGCTGCCGCAGGCAGTTCTGGATGCGCCCCGGCTCGGCTGCCTGAATATTCACGCCAGCCTGCTGCCGCGCTGGCGCGGGGCCGCGCCCATTCACCGGGCAATCATGGCGGGCGATGCCGAGACCGGCGTCTGCATCATGCAGATGGAAGCGGGGCTGGATACCGGGCCGGTGCTGCTGCGCAAGGCCATCGGGATCGGCGCAGAGGACACCACGCAGGACCTCCATGACCGGCTGAGCGCCCTTGGCGCGGCGGCTATCGTGGAGGCGCTGGAACAACTGCCCGATCTGGTGCCGGAAATGCAGCCGGAGGAGGGCGTGACCTATGCCCATAAGATCGACAAATCCGAGGCGCGGGTGGACTGGACCCTGCCAGCCGCAGAAATTGACCGGCAAATCCGGGGTCTGTCACCTTTTCCGGGGGCCTGGACGATCTTACATGGTAAAAGGCTGAAGCTGCTGCGCTGTCGTGTGGTGGCGGGTGTGGGCCAGCCCGGCGCGGTCTTGAACGGTCTGACGATCGCCTGTGGCGAGGGGGCCGTTGAGGTGACCGAAGCGCAGATCGAGGGCCGGGGACGTCAGGATGCGGAAGCCTTCCTGCGCGGTAACCCGTTAGCGCCCGGCACTGTTTTGGGAGAGTAAGACATGATCCTGTTCACATTCTTCGGCTCGATCTTCATCGCCGTGGTGGTGGCAATCCTGTTCGAAAGATGGGGCGTCACCCGCAACGGATACCCGATGTCGATCCTCATCGCGCTTGGCGCGGTCGTGGTGCTGTTTTTTCTGCGGTCGCTGTTTCATCTGCGGATCGGATCGCCGGGGTTGGATGCGATCATCGGGGCCTCTGCGGCGTTGATCCTGATCCCTGTGGGCGCGGCGCGAGGTCGGGGCCGCCGCAACCGCAGACGCTGAATTTCGGGCCGCTGATCTTCAAAAAGGGGCCGGGAACGGCCATATAAAGGCAATGGGTATCGTTCTTTACATGATCATCATCGGTGCGGCGGCGGGCTTTCTGGCCACGCGCATCATGGATGTGCGCACCGATGTGGTGACCACGATCGGCATCGGCATTCTTGGGGCCATCATCGGCGGGCTGGTGCTGCGGTTTCTACTGGCTATGATGGGGATGCTGTCGGGCTTTGTCGGCGCCATTCTGGGCGCGCTTCTGTTGATCTGGGTTTGGCAGACCTACGTTCAGCGCTGATCACATGCGCGGGGGGCGGGCTTTGTAGACAGGCAGCCGCCAGCCGAACAGCAATGATCCTGCGCGCAGTGCGAAGCAGGTGATCATGCAGGCAATGACGGGCGCCAGCGGGTGGGGTGTGACCATCGCGGCACCGATCGCGGCGCCGGCGCCCGCGAAAGCGGCGGTCACATAGAGTTCGCCCTGTTTCAGAACCAGAGGCACTTCGTTGCAGACTACGTCGCGCATCAGCCCGCCGAAGGTGCCGGTGGCGACCCCCATCACGATGACGATTCCCGCCGAATGATCAAGCGACTGCGCCACGCCCGCACCCGCGGCAACCGCAATGGCCAGCGCAAGCGCGTCGAGCCAGAGCAGCACCTTGTAACGGCTTTCCAGCAGATGTGCGGTGAAGAAGACGATCAGGGCTGCGGTGCAGGCAATGGCCAAGGGCGTGGGATCGGCCACCCAAAAGACCGGATTCCGGTCAAGCAGCAGGTCGCGCAGCGTGCCGCCACCCGCGGCGGTCAGGCAGGCGATGAAGAAGAAGCCTACGATATCAAGCTGTGCCCGGCTGGCGACCAAGGCACCGGACAGGGCGAAAACAAGGACGGAGGCATAGTCGAGCAGCATCAGGGTCATGGCCGCGCCCTTTGACAGGTTTGCCGTGCGTGGGGAAGGGGGAAGGCCGTTCGAACGGCCTTGAAACGCGGTTTTGAAACCGCGTTCCCGCGCCTGGATCAGGCCTTTTTGTAAGGGGCCATACCGGCGCGGGCCAGTTCATCGGCGCGTTCGTTTTCCGGGTGGCCTGCGTGGCCCTTGACCCATTCCCACGTCACGCTGTGGCGCGCCTGTGCTTCATCTAGCCTTTGCCACAGGTCCACGTTTTTCACTGGTTTCCTGTTCGAGGTCTTCCAGCCGTTGCGCTTCCAGCCATGGATCCAGCCGGTCACGCCGTTCTTCACATAGGCCGAGTCCGTCACCACGGTGATTGTCGAAGCCCGTGTCAGGCTTTCCAGTGCCGCGATTGCGGCCAGCAGTTCCATCCGGTTGTTGGTGGTTTCGGCCTCGCCGCCGTTCAGTTCGCGTTCCTTGACGACCGTTTCGTCCTCCTTCGCCTGCAACAGCGCGCCCCAGCCTCCGGGGCCGGGGTTGCCGGAACAGGCACCATCGGTATAGGCGAAAAGATTGGGCATCTGGTGCTCCTGTCCGTGGGTCGAGGCCTTATCGAGGGCGCGGCGGGGAAGGGCAAGCCCTGGGGTCAGTCCCGGTGCGTGGTCAGTAGGATGAAACGGTCCACAGTGCCCGCCAGACCCGCGCTTTCGCCGGTCGTGGTTTCGACCCGCACGAAGCCCGCCTGGCGGAGCAGATCCCGCAGTTCGGGTTCCTCGTAATAGGCGTAGAAACGGCCGAGGTTGTCGCGGCTCTCGCCCTGACCCAGTTTCAGGCCGAGATACAGCGTGCCCGTGGGGCGCAGCGCCCGGTGGATCGCGGCAAGGTGGCGGGGGAAGTCCGCCTTGGGGGCGTGGAGCAGGGAAAAGCTGGCCCAAATTCCGTCATAGGCTGCGGTCTCGGTCAGGTCGTCGAACTGGCCGAGCCGCGCATCGACGCCCTTTTCGCGCGCGGCGTCCACGAAGGCGGGGGTCGCGTCTATGGCGCTGACGGCAAAGCCCTCTGCCGCCATTCGGGCCGCGTGAAAGCCCGGGCCGCACCCCAGATCCAGAATCGTGCCGCCTTTGGGAAGCAGGGCGAGGAAACCCTCCAGCGCCATCTTCTCCCCCTCGCTGAAATCAAGCGCAGCGTAGTCGGTGGCCTTCTTCGTATAGGTGTCGAGCGTTTCCCGGTCCGCCATATCAGGCCCTTTCCATGGCCAGCCGCAAGCCGAGCCCGGCAAAGACGGCGGCGAAGCTGCGGCTCATCCAGCGCATGGCGCGGTCGCTGCCCAGAATGGCCTTGCGGGCGAAGGCGGCGAATGTGCCATAGAGGGCGAAGACGGCGAAGGTCATCGCCATGAAGACCGCGCCGAGCAGCGCCATTTCAACAGTGGCCGAGGCCGGATTGCCGGACAGGAAGGGCGGCAGTAGGGCCAGAAAGAAGATCGACAGCTTGGGGTTGAGGATGTTGATCAGTGCGCCCCGGATGGCGATGCGCGGGCCGCTGTCCATTGTCTGCGCGGCCTCGACCCGCAGCGCGCCGCCTTCGCGCAACGCGCTATAGGCCAGCCACAGCAGGTAGGCGACGCCGACCCATTTCACGATGTTGAAGATCAGCGCCGATCTGTGCATGACTGCCGCCAGCCCAAGCGCCGCTGCCGCGATATGGGGCACGATCCCAAAGGTACAGCCAAGTGCGGCCCAGATGGCGGCGCGGCGGCCCTGCCCCAGGCCGAGGGCCAGCGTGTAGACGACGCCAGTGCCGGGGGCGAGAACGACGACAAGGGCGGTCAGAAGGAACTGGGCAGAGATCATGAAGCGGCCTTTCGGGTCAATGTGTGCCGGGAGCGACGGCAGTTGGGCAATATCGGATTTCCAGCTTTGCCGGGCAGCTTGCCCTTATGGGCACGCCGGGCCAACCTCATTTTGTCATGCCCGCGCCAATTCGGTTCGAGGGCCTGCGCTGGAACCCGAACTTTTCGTAAAGCGGTTCGACACCCTTCGCAGCCATCAGGCCAATGGTGGTACCCGGCCCGGCCAGCGGTGCGATATCGTCCAGAAGACGCTGGATCATCGCCCCGGCAAGGCCCTGCCCCCGATGCGACGGCGCGACGATGATATCCTGAAGGTAGAAATAGAGCGCCCCGTCACCAACGACCCGCCCAAACCCGACGAGCGTGTCGCCGTCATGGGCCGTGACGGTGGCGACGGCGTTGATCAGGGCATGGTTGGCGCGGTCCGGCGTAATTTCCCCCCAACCGCAAGCCGCGCGCATGGCAATGAAGGCGGCGGTATCGGGCAAGGTGCGGGAGAGGGCGACCGGCATGGATCAGCCTGGTTCCCGCAGCACGCGGGGCACCTTGAATTCCACATTCTCGACGGCGGTTTCCACCTGTTCAACGGTCACGTCATACCGGGCACCGAAGGCATTGATGACTTCTTCTACAAGAATTTCGGGGGCCGAAGCGCCGGCGGTGACACCCACCGAGCTGATCCCCTCCAACGCGCGCCAGTCGATATTCTCGGCCCGCTGCACCAGCTGGGAATAGGAACAGCCCGCCTTTGCGCCCACCTCGACCAATCTGCGGGAGTTCGAGGAATTGGGGGCGCCCACGACGAGGATCGCATCGGCCTTTGGCGCGATGGCCTTGACCGCGGCCTGCCGGTTGGTGGTGGCGTAGCAGATATCTTCCTTATGGGGGCCGACAATGGCGGGAAAGCGCGCCTGAAGGGCGGCGACGATGCCTGCGGTGTCATCGACCGACAGCGTGGTCTGGGTGATGAAAGCCAACTGGTCTGGGTCGCGCGGGGACAGGCCCGCAACGTCGGCCTCTGTCTCAACCAGCAGAACCTCACCCTCTGGCAACTGGCCCATGGTGCCGACGGTTTCGGGGTGGCCCGCATGGCCGATCATGATCATCTGCAACCCGTTTTGGTGGTGCCGCTCGGCCTCGATATGAACCTTTGACACCAGCGGGCAGGTGGCATCGACAAAGACCATCTTGCGGGCCTCGGCGGCGGCGGGCACGGATTTCGGCACGCCATGGGCCGAAAAGATCACCGGGCGGTCATCGGGGCAGTCTGCCAGTTCCTCGACAAACACCGCACCTTTGTTGCGCAGGTCATCGACGACGAATTTGTTATGTACGATTTCATGTCGCACATAGACCGGCGCGCCCCATTTCTCGATCGCCATTTCGACGATCTTGATCGCCCGGTCGACACCGGCGCAGAACCCGCGCGGGGCGGCGAGGTAAAGGGTGAGAGGCGGCTTGGTCATCGGCGGGCTCCTTCGTGTCGGCCCAACAGGTAAGGCGAAGCTGCGGGCGCGTCCAGTGTCTGACCCCACGCAAAGGTGACCGGCCGTGTGATTGCGCCGGGGCGCATGTTGGGCCGATATGGCCCGGCGTGAATGATGAAAAGGACCGCTGCCATGCTGATGCCCCGCCAGAAAACCCCTGATCTGAGCCTGCCCACAACCGATGGAGCAGGGTTCACCCTGTCCACCGAGACCAGCCCGAGAGGCACGGTTGTGTGTTTCTATCGGGGGCTGCATTGCCCGCTTTGCGCCACCTATCTGAAAGAGCTGACGCGACTGACCCCGGATTTTGCCGAACGTGGCGTCGGGACGGTGGCCATCAGTTCCGATCCGGCGGACCGTGCCCTTGCGATGCAGGAAAAGGTGGGCGGTGAAGGCTTGCGCTATGCCTATGGCCTGCCGCTAGCTACGGCGCGTGACGATTGGGGGCTGTTTATCTCAACCTCTCGCGGGACCACTTCGATCGGTATCGAGGAGCCGGCGCTGTTCGCCGAGCCGGGCCTGTTTCTGATCAACCCCGACCAGTCGTTGTACTACATGTCGGTGCAGACGATGCCTTTCGTCCGCCCGCATTTCAAGGAACTGCTTGGGGCCGTGGACTTCGCTATCGCCAACAATTACCCGGCGCGGGGGGAGTATACCGGGGCGTTGTGATTGTCTTCACGTTCCGGTGATTTGACCTTCCAGTGGGGGAAGCCCCGACATGGGGCGCGCGAAAACCGGACAGGAGGACAGCGCTTTGAAACCAGTAGCAATGGTGGCCGTCGGGGGGGCCGCATTGGCCGCCGCTGCCTTGACTGCATGGGCCAGCCATGACGACGGCCCCGGCCTTGTGCCCTATGACCACCCAGAGGCCATTGCGCGGGGCGAAGTGCTCTATGCGGAAACCTGTGCCAGTTGCCATGGCGCGGATCTGTCGGGGCAGGAGGGCATGGATTGGCGGGTCCGCGACGCCGATGGCTATTTGCCTGCCCCGCCGCATGACGAGACCGGGCATACCTGGCACCACCCCGATGAATTGCTGGTGGCCATCACCACCTACGGCACCGAGGCGCTGATCGGTGGGGATTATCGCAGCAACATGATCGGGTTTGGCGACGTGCTGAGCGACCAGGACATCCTCGACGTGCTGGCCTATATCAAGAGCACCTGGCCCGAGCGCGTGATCGAGATTCACAATGGCATCAATGAACAAGCCGGTGGCTGAGCCCGGTTGACGGAAACGCCCCCTAGATTTCGCATGTGCTATCCTTGCGTGATGCAAACGGGAGGATACGGCCCATGGCCGATGACAGGGCTACCCATTGGGACAGCCGCTATGCCGGGGCAGAGCCGGAGCGGCTGAGCTGGTTCGAAGCCTCGCCTGACGTGTCGATGATGCTGATCCGACAGGCCGTTGGGCCAGAAGCCGGGGTGATCGACGTGGGCGGCGGGGCGTCGCGTTTGGTCGATGTTCTGCTGGAAGCGGGATATCGCGACGTGACCGTGCTGGACCTGTCCGCCGAGGCGCTGGCGCGATCCCGGTTCCGATTGGGCGCGCGGGCCGATGCGCCGGATTGGCAGGTGGCCGACATCACCTGCTGGCAGCCCGGCAGGTGCTATGACCTGTGGCATGACCGGGCGGTGTTCCATTTCCTGACGGAGGCCGAAGACAGGGCGGCCTACGCGCGCGCGTTGCACTCTGCCCTTGCCCCCGGCGGAACGGCGATCATCATGACCTTTGCCGATGACGGGCCGGAAACATGTTCAGGCCTGCCGGTCCAACGCTACGCGCCCGAGGATTTGGCCGCGACATTCGAGCTTTTGTTGCCGGGCGCGTTCGCCGTTCTGAGCAGCGGGCGCGTATCCCATGTCACCCCCGGCGGGGCAGAGCAGCGGTTTCAGTATACGGTGCTTCGGCGCGACGCGGCGCCTGCTCCATAATATCGCCAGATTTTAGGGATATTCTCTACAGTTCAGAGCTTCCTCTCCGCCGGCATTCCTTAATTTGACGGGGATGTGCGTAACAATAAACAGGCATGTCATGTACAACTGGATCATAACCTTTCAACAGAGCGAAGACGGCGCAACCACGGTCGACTATGTCGTGTTGACAGGCGCGGCGGTTGGCGTGGCCCTGGCGACAACGGCAACGGTTTTTGTCGGCGTATCCGATCTGTCCCAAGACACCGCTGATCTGATGGCCGGGGTGTCCGTAACCAGCGATTTTCCGGGGGGCGCACTGACTGCTGAGGCCACGGCAGAAGCGGTGGGGTTGGTCAACGGGTCGTTTGAGTCCGGGCAGGCTGATGGCACCTGGTCCCTGGGGGCCATCGATGGCTGGACCAATGCCGGATCGGGTGGGCAAATCGAGACCTGGGGCAATAGCTTTCTTGGGTACTCGACCGCTGATGGATCTTCGTTCATCGAGCTGGACGCGACCCGGAGCGGCATCGACTTTGTGAGCACCACAATCGACATGGATGCGGGCGCGACCTATGCGCTGACCTTCGATCACGCGGCGCGGGTGGGCGCGGGGGTGGCCGACCAGTTCGAGGTGGTGGTGAATGGCGAGGTCGTGGCGACCGTTTCGCCCAGTTCAACCGACAGCTTCACAAGCACGACAATCCTGATTCAGGGCCAGCCGGGCGAGGACCAGATCGGTTTCCGGGAAATGGCAGACCAGAACAACAGCGTGGGTATCCTGCTGGACAGCGTACAATTGGAACGCCAGTAGCCTGCCAAGAAAACCCCGGCGCGGTGGCCGGGGTTTTGTAGATCAGTTGTCGGCGGTCTCGAACTCGGATCGTTCGTTCAGTCGCGGTTCGCGCGGGGGGCGACCGACGACCTCTTTCAGCTCATCCAGCTCGATGAAATTATCCGCCTGTCGGCGCAGATCGTCGGCGATCATCGGCGGCTGGCTGCGGATCGTGGACACGACCGACACCCGGACACCCTTGCGTTGCAGCGCTTCGACCAGCGGGCGGAAGTCGCCATCGCCGGAGAACAGCACGATATGATCGACATGGGGGGCGATTTCCATGGCATCGACCGTCAGCTCGATATCCATATTGCCCTTGACCTTGCGGCGGCCCTGACTGTCGACGAATTCTTTCGCGGGCTTGGTCACCATGGTGAAGCCGTTGTAGTGCAGCCAGTCCACCAGCGGCCGGATCGGAGAATAGTCGTCATTCTCCAGCAGGGCAGTGTAGTAGAAGGCCCGGAGCAGTTTGCCCCGCTGCATGAACTCTTGTCGCAGTAGCTTGTAGTCGATGTCAAAGGCGAGCGCCTTTGCCGCTGCGTAGAGGTTGGAGCCGTCAATGAAGAGCGCCAACCTTTCGTCCCGATAAAACATGATTTTCTGGTCCCGTGAGTGTAAATCGTCGACCGCAACCGATGGATGTGAAATGAAATGGCATAAATCACGACCGACAATGAACACTGACAATAAGTGATCGAACGCGCTTTGCAACGCCCGGACCGTAATATTTCCTTCACAAAAGCCGTAATTGCGGCTGGCTCTAACCTATCGCACCAAGACCATATATCCGAAAGTATAGTTTCCCAAGCGATCACAGCGGTGGCCAGCCTGACCGGCAGTGAACCGCTGGTTTCCCGATTCTACCGGACGCTGGCTTTTCCCGCCGGATCGGGGCCGGATTTTGTCAATGCGGCCTTCGCGGTTGACTGGACGGGATCGCCAGAGGACCTACTGGCGCTGTTGCACCGGGTCGAGACCGATGCAGGGCGTACCCGCACAAACCGGTGGGAAGCGCGGGTTCTGGACCTTGATCTGGTGGCGCTTGGCGATTGCGTTCGTCCCGATGCCGCCACCCAGACCGCGTGGCGGACCATGCCGCTGGATCAGGCAGCAGCCTGCGCGCCGGAACGGCTGATCCTGCCGCATCCGCGATTGCAGGAACGCGGGTTCGTGCTGGTGCCCATGGCCGATATCGCCCCCGGCTGGCAACACCCGTTGACTGGACAGACGGTGGCCGGGATGTTGGCGGCGCTGCCTGAGGAAGAACTGGTCGAAATCCGCCCGATTTAAGGGGGATTCGGCCCTTGTCTTTCTGAGGTGCGGTGGATAAGTAGGGGTCTTGCGCACCCCTCCTGCAACACATTCCGGAGAATGACATGGCCCGCGTGACGGTTGAAGACTGCGTTGACAAGGTTCCGAACCGGTTCGAACTGGTGATGCTCGCCGCCCATCGGGCGCGCGAAATTTCGGCTGGCAGCCCGATCACCGTGGATCGTGACAACGACAAGAACCCGGTCGTGTCCCTGCGCGAGATCGCGGAAGAAACCCAGTTGGCCGATGATCTGCGCGAACGCCTGATCGAGTCGAACCAGACCCAGATCGAGGTTGATGAGCCGGAAGAAGACGCGATGGCCCTGCTGCAGGGTGTCGAAGCCGACCGCCCCGCCGCCGACGACATGTCGGAAGAGCAGATGCTGCGTCAGCTGATGGAAGCGCAAGGCCAGCGCTGAGCCTTCGGACCGGAACGGGACAGGCATGATCGACGTCGAAGACCTTCTGAGCCTGGTCCGTAACTATAATCCAAAATGCAACGAGGCCCTGCTGCGCGGGGCCTATGCCTATGCCAAGGACATGCATGAGGGGCAATATCGCCGCTCGGGCGAGCCCTATTTCACCCATCCGGTTGAGGTGGCCGCGATCCTGACCGAACAGCGGTTGGACGATGCCACCATCGCCACCGCCTTGCTGCATGACACGATCGAGGACACCAAGGGCACCTATACCGAGATTGCCGACAGGTTCGGCTCGGACGTGGCGGAATTGGTCGATGGGGTCACCAAGCTGACCAACCTGGAACTGTCCAGCCGCGAAACCAAGCAGGCCGAAAATTTCCGCAAACTGTTCATGGCCATGTCCAAGGATCTGCGGGTGATCCTCGTGAAACTCGCGGACCGGCTGCACAATATGCGCACGATCAAGCATATGCGCCTTGAAAAGCAGGCCCAGAAAGCCCGCGAAACGATGGATATCTATGCGCCTTTGGCGGGGCGCATGGGGATGCAGTGGATGCGCGATGAGCTGGAGGACCTGTCCTTCGCCGTGCTGAACCCCGATGCGCGCAAGTCGATCATGCGCCGGTTCGTTCTGCTGCAGAAGGAATCGGGCAACGTCATTCCGAAGATCACCGACGATATTGAACTGGAGATGGAGCGCCACGGCGTTACTGGCGATGTGCTCGGCCGGGCGAAAAAGCCCTTTTCGATCTGGCGCAAGATGCAGGAAAAGGACATGGCCTTTTCGCGCCTGTCCGACATCTATGGCTTTCGGGTGATCACCCGGACCGAGGATGACTGTTATCGCGTGCTCGGCGCGATTCACCAGCGCTGGAAATCGGTGCCTGGGCGGTTCAAGGACTATATCAGCCAGCCCAAATCGAACGGCTATCGGTCAATCCATACCACCGTGTCGGGGCGTGACGGCAAACGCGTCGAAGTGCAGATCCGCACCCGGCAGATGCACGAGGTGGCGGAATCGGGCGTTGCGGCGCATTGGTCCTACAAGGACGGGGTGCGCGCCGAGAACCCCTTTGCGGTCGATCCTGCGAAATGGCTGGCGGGTCTGACTGAACGCTTTGAAATGGCCGAGGATCACGATGAGTTCCTCGAACATGTGAAGCTGGAGATGTATTCCGATCAGGTCTTTTGCTTCACGCCCAAGGGTGATGTGGTCAAGCTGCCCAAGGGGGCGACGCCGCTGGATTTCGCCTATGCGATCCATACGCGGATCGGTCATAGCTGTGTGGGCGCCAAGGTCGATGGTATTCGGGTGCCGCTGTGGACCCGGTTGAAGAACGGCCAGTCGGTCGAGATCATGACCGCCGAGGGCCAGACCCCGCAGGCCACCTGGATCGACATCGTCAAGACCGGCCGCGCCAAGGCCGCCATTCGCCGCCTGCTGCGCGAAGAGGATCGGGGCCGCTACATCCGACTGGGTCAGGAACTGGCGCGTGTGGCGTTTGAACATGTTGGCAAGAAGGCGACGGTCAAAGCGCTGGAAACCGCTGCGAAGACGATGCATATCGCCAACGGCGATGAGCTTTTGGCCCGTATCGGGTCGGCGGAACTGTCCGCGCGCGAGGTGGTGGCCAAGCTCTATCCCGAACTGGTTGGCAAGCCCGAGGTGCAGGAAACCGTCGGGCGCCCTGTCATCGGCCTGCCGAGCGGGTCTGAGATGAACCGCGCGCAATGTTGTCAGCCGGTTCCGGGCGAACGGATCGTGGGTGTCCCCTACAAGGGGCACGGGCCCATTCTGCACGCGATCGACTGCCCGGCCCTGGCCGATCTGGATGCGATGGCAGATAACTGGATCGACGTGCACTGGACCGAAGGCCGCCACGCTGCCGTTCACAATGTCACGGTCAATGTCACGATCAGCAATGATCATGGCGTGCTGGGGCGAATCTGCACATTGATCGGCGAGCAGAACGCCAATATCTCGGATCTGCACTTCATTGACAGGAAACCGGACTTTTTCCGCCTCCTTATTGATGTAGAAGTGCGTGACGCCGAGCATTTGCATGCCGTGATGATGGCCGTAGAGGCCGACAGTGATGTCGCCACGTTAGAGCGCCACCGGAACCTTGACCGGCGGCCCTGACGCGGCAACAGGTTTGGAGGGCGGACACCCCATGGTGTTCAAGCGCAGAGACCCGCGCCACTGGCTGGAAGTAGTGGGCCGCTGGTTCTACCCCCGAGGCGGGTGGGGCCGGGCGATCCAGTATATCCGCCACAGGCTGCATCGTCTGCCGGGCACGCCCGAGTCGATTGCGCGTGGCGTTTTTGCCGGGGCCTTCACGGTCTTCACCCCGTTTTTCGGGATGCATTTCGTGGTTGCGGCGCTGGTCGCGAAGCTGATGCGCGGCAATATTCTGGCGGCGCTGCTGGCCACCTTCATCGGTAACCCGCTGACCTATCTGCCGATTGCCCTGATCTCGATCCATACCGGCCACTTTCTGCTTGGCACCGACCCCGGCGGCATCGGCGGCAATATCGGGCACGCCTTTGCGGGCGCCTGGCGCGATCTGCGGCATAATTTTCTGGCGATGTTCACCCCGGAACGGGCGCATTGGGACGAACTGCTGGTCTTTTATCATGACGTGTTTTTCCCCTTCATGATCGGGGGGATCATCCCCGGGCTGATCTGTGGCACGATCTGCTACTATCTGTCGGTTCCCGTGATCCGGGCCTATCAGCAACGCCGTATTGCCAAGCTGCGGGCAAAGGTGAACAAGATGCGTAAGCAAGCAGGGGAACAGACCGACTAGGCCGGTTCCGCGCGATCGAGGGAGAACGACAATGACCAGCCGTCCCCGGCTCGGGGTGAATATCGACCATGTGGCCACGGTGCGGAATGCGCGTGGCGGCGACACGCCCGACCCTGTGCGCGCAGCCTTGCTGGCCGAGCAGGCCGGGGCCGATGGCATCACCGCGCATCTGCGCGAAGACCGGCGCCATATTTCGGATGCCGATATCGACCGGCTGATGGAGGCGCTGTCCGTGCCGCTGAATTTTGAGATGGCCGCCACGGACGAGATGCAGGCCATTGCCCTGCGCCACAGACCCCACGCCGTCTGTATCGTGCCCGAAAAGCGCGAGGAACGGACGACCGAAGGCGGGCTGGAAGTGGCGCGAGAGGAAAACCGACTGGCTCATTTCATCGCGCCGTTGCGCGAGGCGGGCTGCCGGGTGTCGATCTTCATCGCCGCCGACCAGCGCCAGATCGAGGCTGCGCACCGCATCGGGGCCGAAGTGATCGAACTGCACACCGGCGCCTATTGCGATGCCCATGCCGAAGGCCGTTTGGATGCCCGCGATGCCGAACTGGAGGCGCTGCGCGAGATGTCCACCTTTGCCCATTCTCTGGGGCTGGAGGTTCATGCGGGCCACGGGCTGACCTATGACACGGTCGCGCCGGTTGCGGCTTTCCCGGAAGTGATGGAGCTCAATATCGGGCATTTCCTGATTGGCGAGGCGATCTTTCGTGGCCTCACCCCCGCGATCCACGAAATGCAACGCCTGATTGAGGAGGCCCGCGCGTGAAAACAGTTTCCCTTACCCTCGCGGCGCTTATTGCCGCCACCCCGCTCGCTGCGCAGTCCTTGCGTGACTGCAACACGTTCGAGGCCAATGCCCGCAACATCTATGGCCCCTACGCGGAAACGATCCGTGACTACGCGAATGGCGCAATCCGGGTCATAGCTCTGGATACGGCGGAACCGGCCTGCTGTTCCTATCACGTCATGGTCAATCATCCGGCGGGGGATGATCCCTACCAGATTTGCACGCTGATTTCCCGGGATGACCAGATGGGCTTCAGCGCGCTTTTTATGGACCGGGTGGAGGCCAGCTATGATCCCGCCACAGGGCTGACCGTCACGCTGCCCACGGGCCGGTGGGACGAGGCCGCCGGGATCATGCATGAGGAGATGCTGGCCTTCACGGTCAATCAGGCTGCGGGGACGGTCACGCTGGCCGCCCCGGGTGGCGCAACCCCTGGGGCGAGTAAGTGAGCGGTTATGAATTCGCGGCCCTGCTGTTGGCCTGGGGGCTTGCGGGCGGCAGTCCGGGGCCGGCCACGCTGACCATCGCGGGCACCGCCATGGGGCAGGGGCGTCGCGCTGGCGTGCTGACCGGGGCTGGCGTTTGGGCCGGGTCGGCGGTTTGGGGTGTTGCGGCGATGGCGGGAATGGGCGCTCTGATGTTGGCCAATGCCTGGATTGCGGAAGGCTTGCGCTATGTGGGCGCGGGATACCTGCTGTTCCTTGCCGCGAAATCGCTGCGCTCGGCCCTGACGCCTGGCAAGGGGCTGGCGTTGCGCGAGGCTGGGGCAACCGGTCATTTCCGGCGCGGCTTTCTTGTGCACCTGACTAACCCCAAGGCGATCCTGTCCTGGGGTGCCGTCTATGCGGTCGTGGTGCCGCCGGGGGCACCGCTGGTTACTCTTCTGGTGACTTTCGCGGCGCTGACCACGGTCTCTGCCGTGATCTTCCTTGGCTATGGCGTGCTGTTCTCGGGCCGTGGGGTTGTGCGGGTCTATAATGCGGCAAGACGCTGGTTCGAACTGGCCTTCGCAGTGCTATTCGGCGCGGCGGCGATCAAGATCCTGACTGCGAGGCTGACATGATCCTTGGCGTTGGCACCGATCTGGCCAATATTGAGCGTATTCAGGGCGTGTTGGACCGGCATGGCGACCGGTTCCGCAATCGGGTGTTTACCGAGACCGAACAGGCCCGCGCCGAACGCACACAAACCCCTGCCGCCACCTATGCCAAGAGATGGGCCGCGAAAGAGGCCTGTTCCAAGGCGCTTGGCACCGGGCTGCGGATGGGAATTTCGTGGCGGGACATGGCGGTGACCAACCTGCGCACCGGCCAGCCGATCATGCATGTGACGGGATGGGCGCGTGAACGGCTGGAATCCATGACGCCCGAGGGGATGGAGGCCGCCATCCATGTCAGCCTGACCGATGACATGCCCTGGGCGCAGGCCTTTGTGGTGATCTATGCCTATCCCGAGGGCATGTCTTGGCAACCGGCGCCGCCGACCCCGCCGGGTCGGTCGCTTGCTTGACTCTTGCCCCCCAAGACATCATGTCAAAACCCCGTAAGCACGCGCAACAAGAGGCAGACCCATGGCAGCAGCAGCCAAGCAAAAGGACGGCATCTGGGAAACCGTGAAAACGGTGATCTATGCCCTTCTGATCGCAGGGGTCTTCCGCACCCTGTTCTTCCAACCCTTCTGGATTCCGTCCGGGTCGATGAAGGACACGCTGCTGATTGGCGATTTCCTGTTCGTCAACAAGATGGCCTATGGTTATTCGCGCTATTCCTGCCCCTTCGCGATGTGCCCCTTCTCGGGCCGCATCCTGGGATCGGAACCTGAACGCGGTGACGTTGTGGTGTTCCGCCACCCTGTGAATGGGACCGATTTCATTAAACGTGTGGTGGGTCTGCCCGGCGACCGCATCCAGATGCGCGACGGGGTGCTTTATATCAGCGAATACGACGCTGAAACCGGCACCAATGCCGATTTCGTGGCCGCGACGTTGGAGCCTGAAGATCCCTTCATCGAGACCTTTGAACCGCAGGGTCCCATCGGACATCGCCCGCGCTGTTCGAACGCACCCGTGGGCGTCGGCGGTGAGTGTGAGAAGGAACGGTTCACCGAAACCTTGCCCGGCGGCGTCAGTCATTCGGTGCTGAACATCGACGACGGCAGTTTCGGCGACAACACGCCGGTCTTTACTGTGCCTGAAGGTCACTATTTCGTGATGGGCGACAACCGTGACAACAGCCAGGACAGCCGTTTCCCGCAATCCATCGGCGGTGTCGGCATGGTGCCCTATGAAAACATCATCGGTCGCGCCGACCGGATCATGTTCTCCTCTGCCGGGGAACGGATGATCTATTTCTGGACCTGGCGCGCTGACCGTTTCTTCCGGGCGATCGAGTGAAGCTGGCCAAGGATCTCATAGCCTTCTGCAACCGGCTTGGTCATGAGTTTGAGCGCCCCGATCTGCTGATCCGGGCGCTTACCCATTCCTCGCTATCCGCCCCCACCCGGCCCGACAATCAACGGCTGGAGTTTCTGGGCGACCGGGTGTTGGGGCTGGTGCTGGCCGAGGCGGTTCTGGAACAGGACAAGGAGGCGCCCGAGGGCCAGCTTGCGCCGCGGTTCAACGCACTTGTGCGCAAGGAAACCTGTGCCGATGTGGCGCGAGAGATCGACCTTGGCGCGGTGCTGAAACTGGGTAAGTCCGAGATGAAGACCGGGGGGCGGCGCAAGAACGCGCTGCTTGGCGACGCGATGGAGGCGGTGATTGCCGCCGTCTACCGCGATGCGGGATACGAGGCGGCGCGCGAGATGATCCTGCGGCTGTGGGGCGACCGGGTGGCGCAGGTGGAAACCGATGCGCGCGACCCCAAGACCAGCCTGCAGGAATGGGCGCAGGCCCGCCGCATGGCACCGCCGACCTATACCGAGATCGCCCGCAGCGGCCCGGACCACGCACCGGTGTTCACGGTCGAGGTAGCGATGCAGTCTGGCGCTTCGGCTCGGGCCGAGGCCAGTTCCAAGCGACACGCGGAACAGGCTGCGGCCAAGGTGTTGCTGACACGGCTTGAGGACGGGTAAGCCGGAGGGCGGGGTTTCGCCGTGGCTTCGCCACGCCGACCCGCGCGGCCCCTGTCGCGGAACTGGTCATGGGCCGGGAATCCGGCTAAAGGCGGCTGGAAGGATGAAGGATACATGACATCATGACCACACGCGCGGGCTTCGTTGCCCTGATCGGGGAACCCAATGCGGGCAAATCGACCCTGCTGAACCGGATGGTCGGGGCCAAGGTTTCGATCGTGACGCACAAGGTGCAGACCACGCGGGCGCGCATCCGGGGCGTGGCGCTGGAGGGCGAGAGCCAGATCGTTTTCGTCGACACGCCGGGGCTGTTCCGCCCGCGCCGCAGGCTGGACCGTGCCATGGTGGCGGCGGCCTGGACCGGGGCTGCGGATGCCGATCTGGTGGTGCTGCTGATCGAGGCACATCGCGGGTTGACCCAAGGGGTGGAGGCGATCCTTGAGGGATTGAGCGAGCGCGCCGAGGGGCGCCGGGTGGCGCTGGCCATCAATAAGATCGACCGGGTGAAGGCGGAGGATCTGCTGGCGCTGACCCAGAAGATGAACGAGGCTTTTCCGTTTGAGAAGACCTTCCTGATTTCTGCTGAGAAGGGCCATGGCGTCGATGATCTGCGCGGTTGGCTGGCGGACAACCTGCCGGAGGGCCCGTGGCTTTACCCCGAAGATCAGATCGCCGATCTGCCGATGCGCATGATCGCCGCGGAAATGACCCGCGAGAAACTGACGCTCAGGCTGCATCAGGAGCTGCCCTACCAGCTGACGGTCGAGACAGAGAGCTGGGAGGAGCGCAAAGATGGGTCTGCCCGGATCGACCAGGTGATTTATGTGGCCCGCGACGGCCACAAGGGCATTTTGCTTGGCAAGAAGGGCGAGACGATCAAAGCCGTGAGCCAGGCCGCGAGGGCAGAGTTGGAGGAATTCCTGGGCCGCAAGGTGCACCTCTTCCTGCAGGTCAAGGTGCGCCCCGGCTGGCTGGACGAGGCGGAGCGCTATTCCGAAATGGGGCTCGATTTTCGCGACGGGGCCTGAGAGGGCTAGCCGATCCGCGACTGCCGCCAGTCCACGCCGATGGAAATGATCGTACAGACGCTGGCGATCATCCGCAGCATATCGGGGATGATTCCGGTCACGATGCCTGACAAGACAGCAACACCCATGATCAGCATCGCGATGATGAACCCCCAGGAACGCTTGGATATTGTGAAATTCATGGATCTGGACCTTCCCTGTTACACGACCACTGGTATGTGTCGGATGGCGGACGGGATCGGTTCAAATGAAACGGGGCAGACATGCGGCTGACCACAGAATTTTGGGTCAAGGCCTACCTGGCGCGGCTGCGGCTGGCGGATATCCCGGCCTATGTGGTGGCCCATGGCGATGATACCGGCGGCGCGGTGCTGATCAAAGTGGCGACGCTGGACGGGCAGGCGCGGCTGTTTCAGCGCAGTTTTGACCTGATGACAGGGGAGCGGGCCTGGTTGGTGCTGAACGAGGGGGCCGAGGTCGATGTGGATGGATCCATCCGGCGGCAGCGGGAGATGGACCCGGACCTGTGGGTGATTGAGCTGGAGGACCGGGCCGGACGGCATTTGTTGGATGAGCCTGGGCTGACTTGAGGAGATCGCCGACTTCGTCGCCGACCCGCGAGCGTGCCTCCTTACCCCCCGGCTTACGCCGGAGGCCTCGTCGGCCCGCATTGCCATGGACAAGTGGCGGGGTCAGGCGTGCCGGAAATAGCGCTTGGACAATTCCGGAAGGCCGATAGGATCGGCACCATGGATTGGCGCGACGAAGGCGTTCTTCTGGCGGTGCGCAAGCATGGTGAGAATGCCGCGATCATCGAGATGTTCACCCCGGATCATGGCCGTCACGCGGGTGTGGTGCGCGGCGGCGCGGGGCGCCGGATGGCGCCTATCCTGCAGCCGGGGGCGCAGCTGGATGTGGCCTGGCGGGCGCGGCTGGAGGATCATCTGGGGGCCTATACGGTTGAGCCCCTGCACGGGCGCGCGGCTGAGGCGCTTGGTGATCCGCTGGCGCTGGCGGGGCTGACGGCGGTCTGTTCATTACTGGCGTTCTGCCTGCCGGAACGGGAGCCTCACCCCGACTTATACGCCCGGTCCGTTGCCTTGCTGGATGCCCTTGGGGCGGACCAGTGGGGCTATGCCTATCTGCGTTGGGAACTGGCGCTGCTGGATGAGATGGGCTTTGGCCTTGACCTGAGCGCCTGTGCGGTCACCGGAAGGAATGACGATCTGGCTTATATCTCGCCCCGCACGGGCCGGGCGGCGACGCGCACCGGGGCGGGGGACTGGGCCGATCGGCTGCTGCCCCTGCCAGCCAGCCTGCTTGGAGGCGCTGGTGCCGGGGACGCTGACATTTTGCAGGGCTTGGCCGTGACCGGGCATTTCCTGTCTGCGCATCTGGCGAAGGCGCTTGGCGACAGGCCTTTGCCCGCCGCGCGGCAAAGACTGGTCGACCGGTTGGCGCGGAACGGTCAGGCGCGACCGTGATCCAACAGCCAACGGGCAGTATCCACCAGACTGTCACGCGGATCGCGGAAGGTCATTCCCAGCATGTCGCGGGCGCGGCTGGCATCCACGTCGCTGCGCACGTCGAGGGACGGCACGATAGACCGGATTGCGGGATCGAACAGTGCCAGGAACCGGACCAGAATGTTGGGCGCCCGCCGAGTGACAATTTTCCGGTCGGGAAAGCTGGCGGCCAGATGCGCGGCGATTTCGGTGAACCAGAGGAAATCGGCGACCCCGATCAGGCGCTTGCCGATTGTGTCGTCCCTCTGCAACGCGCGCAGATGCATCTTGGCGATGTCGCCCACATCCACCACGGTGAACCCGAAATGGGGTAGCATCGGATCGCGCGCCGCCAAAAGACGTTCGATCACCGCCAGTGACGTGCCGTAGTTGCCGTCGAGCGGTGTACCGATGACGAAGCCGGGGTTGATGGTGGTCAGGGCGATGTCGGGGGCTTCGGTCGCGACCATGTCCCAGGCGGCTTTCTCGGCCAGGGTCTTGGACACCGAATAGGGCGTCATGCCGGGCCGGGCGGTGTCGGACCAGTCGCGTTCGTCATAGCTGCGGCGCCCCGGCGGCAGATCGCACTCAATCACCGCAGCGACCGAGGAGGTCAGGATGACGCGGGCCACACCGGCATCACGTGCGGCACGAATGGCCCGGCGGGCACCGTCCACGGCAGGGGCAATCAGGTCCTGCGGGTCCTTGGGCTGCACCATCGGGAAGGGCGAGGCCGTGTGCAGCACCGCATCCACGCCTGTGGCGGCGTCGGACCAACCGTCGTCCTGCGTCAGGTCGAGCGTGACCGTTGTCAGATGCGTGTCGGTCAGCCCCTCGGGCAGATGTGGCGCAAGGGCATCGCGCAGGGCAATCGCCTTGTCGGCGCTGCGCACGGACCCGCGCACATGGTATCCGTCGCGCAGCAGGCGCAAGGTGATATGCTTGGCGATATAGCCAGACGCGCCGGTCACCAGAACTGTGGGCATGGAGTGTCCTTTCGTGGGATGCGGTTCAGCATCGGGGCCGGGCGTCAAAGGTCAAGGGGTGGGTGGTCCGCATGTTCATTGCGCGACCAGCCGATATTCCAGCGTTTCGCCCGCTTCATTGGATAGGATCAATACGGGGCCTGACACCTCTGCCAGCTGCATCCGGGACAGCGCCGCCAGATAGGCCCGCTCGGCAGCCAGGTCCGGGCAGTCGGCGCGGGCGCTGGTGATTGGTCCGGGCTCGAACCACGGATAGGGGGCAGTTTGCGTCGCGGAATAAGCGTTGCAGGGCCCCTGGCCAGAGATCCGGCCGCGCGAAGACAGGTCAAGGGTGATGTGCTGTCGGGGGGTGTTGGCCGCCTGGGGCCCGGCCTGAACCAGGCGCCACTGACCAGGCGCATAGCCGGTCAGGCTCTCATCCCCGAAGCAGCCGGTCAGAAGAATCAGGAAAGGCAGCGATATGAACGGATTGCGCATGGTTTGGCCTTCGGGTCGCGGGCTTCGGCAGGTCCCCGCCAGAATGGCGGTGGTTTGCGCCAGATCAAGACAGGTTTTCGTGAGGCTGGTACCCTGCGTCGGGCATTCAAGAGGCAATGCCTAACCTGGGAAGGAGATTTCTTATGCGTAAGTATTTGACGATCACGGCCTGTGTGGCGCTTTTGGCGGGCGCGGCCTGTACACCACAGGAAGAGATTTACGGCGGCGCGGCGCTTGGCGCGCTTGGTGGCTATGCCGTGGCCGAGCTGTTTGATGCCAATACCGGCTGGACGGCCGTGGCAACCATTGCTGGGGCTGCCATCGGGGCCGAGGTCGCCCGCAACAACCAGACCGGACAATGCGCCTATAAACGCCCGGATGGGCGCGTGGACGTGCGCCGCTGCTGACCTGGCTGCGGCAATGAACAGATGCCCGGCGCGGCCCCCGTCATTCGGGCCGCGCCGGTTTGTCATGTGCCGTTTGCCAATGGGTCGCGGTTGACTTGGGTCAATGCCTGCGCCAAGGCTGCGATGTAATTGACGCAGACAATATTGCCGCAGGAGCCTGCCCATCATGTCCGACGCCACCGCGCCCTCTGCCAACCGGCTGGAGCATTTCCACGTCACATTCTTTGCCATCGTCATGGGCCTGTCCGGCCTGACGTTGGCCCTGCACGCGGCTGAGCTGGCCTATGGACTGACCTCTGTGGTCTCGGGCATCGCATATTACGTGACAATCGCGGTGTTCTGCGTGATCGCGGTGTTCTATGCGGCCAAGGCGATGCGCCATGGCGGGGCGGTCCGGGCGGAATGGCATCATCCGGTCAAGCTGGCCTTTTTCCCGGCGATCTCGATCTCTCTGCTACTGCTGGCCACCGCCAGCCTGGGCCGGTCCGAAACCCTGGCCGAGATCCTGTGGCTGGCGGGGGCTGGTTTGCAGGCGGTGCTGACGCTTGCTGTGATATCGGGCTGGATCGGGACGCGATCCTTCATGCATGGTCATCTGTCGCCTGCGTGGTTTATCCCCGCCGTGGGCAATGTGATTGTGCCGATTGCAGGCGCACAGTTGGGCTATGCGGACCTGAGCTGGTATTTCATGTCGGTCGGGCTGATCTTCTGGATCGTGCTGCTGACGCTGGTCATCAACCGGCTGGTGTTTCATGATCCGCTGCCCGGGCGCTTGCAGCCGACGTT
>Ga0213841_1000652_pt1 | contig 31707 bp, 31 predicted proteins | sample SWPATP23_FD_160125 | JGI IMG/M metagenome (GOLD analysis project Ga0213841, IMG submission 160125) | Coastal seawater microbial communities from Marineland, Florida, United States - SWPA TP2 #3 | ecosystem: Environmental > Aquatic > Marine > Coastal | place: USA: Florida | collected 2016-08-14 | reverse complement strand
TGGCACCCGGCCCCCTTGCGGGATCAGGCGGACCTGCACCCAATAGGGGTTTGCCTCCCACACCTGATCGGCTTTGCGCGGGGCCACATGGGTCAGGCGCACATGGTCATCCCACAGCAGCAGTTCTTCATAAAGGTCCATGTCACGCCAGGACCGTTTCAACCCCCACCAAATGGCCCAGATCGCGGCCAGCACGAAGGGCAACAGCCCCCACAGCACGGGCGATCCGAAGGCCGCCAGCAGCGGCACGGCCAACAGGGCAGCGGTCAGTCCGATGAACCAGACGAAGCCGCGCGGCGTCAGCGATTTATGCGGCCGCGCGACAAGGCGCAACCGGGGTTGGCCCTTGCCGCCATGGAAAGGGGCCCCGGAATGATCCGGGGCCCCTTCCTCGTATCGGGTTATGTCAACCGGCATCAGATCAGTGGTGCGGTTGCTTGTCCCACATATCGGGGGTCGGAAGCTCTTCGAACGTGTGCTCCGGCGGCGGGCTGGGAAGGGTCCATTCCAGCGTATCCGCATATTCGCCCCAGTAGTTGTCTTCGGTCACGCGACGCCCTGCCAGCAGCGTGTAGAACACGATGCCGATGAACAGCAGGAAGGAACCGAAGGCGATGAACGCACCGATCGACGAGATGTAGTTCCAGTAGGCGAAGGCCTCCGGGTAGTCGATGTAACGGCGCGGCATACCCTGGACACCCAGGAAGTGCTGCGGGAAGAAGGTGATGTTGGCACCGATGAAGAACAGCCAGAAGTGCAGCTTGCCGAGCGCTTCGGGGTACTGACGGCCCGACATCTTGCCGATCCAGTAGTAGATACCGGCGAAGATGCAGAACACGGCACCAAGCGACATCACATAGTGGAAGTGGGCCACAACGTAATAGGTGTCGTGATAGGCGCGGTCGAGACCGGCCTGGCTCAGCACGATGCCGGTCACGCCGCCCACGGTGAAGATGAAGATAAAGCCGATGGCGAACAGCATGGGCGTCTTGAACTCGATCGAGCCCTGCCACATGGTTGCGATCCAGCTGAAGATCTTCACGCCCGTCGGCACCGCGATGACCATCGTGGCGACCATGAAATAGGCCTGCTGGTTCAGCGTCATGCCGACCGTGTACATGTGGTGCGCCCACACGACGAAGCCAAGCGCGCCGATGGCGACCATCGCGTAGACCATCGGCAGATAGCCGAAGACCGGCTTCTTGGAGAAGGTCGCGATGATGTGGCTGACGATGCCGAAGCCCGGCACGATGATCATGTACACTTCGGGGTGGCCGAAGAACCATAGCAGGTGCTGATACAGGATAGGGTCGCCGCCCTCGGCCGGGTTGAAGAACCCGGTGCCGAAGTTGCGGTCGGTCAGCAGCATGGTGATGGCGCCGGCAAGAACCGGCAAGCTCAGCAGGATCAGCCATGCGGTCACGAAGATCGACCAGGGGAACAGGGGCGTCTTGTGCAGGGTCATGCCCGGTGCACGCATGTTCAGGAAGGTGGTGATGATGTTGATCGCGCCAAGGATCGACGAGGCCCCCGAGACGTGAACCGCGAAGATCGCGAAGTCCATCGAGGTGCCGCCTTCGAGCGTGGACAGTGGCGCATAGAGCACCCAGCCCACGCCAGATCCCATCTGGCCGTTGCCGCCTGGGGCCAGCATCGAGGCGACGCCGAGCGACACACCGGCCACATACATCCAGTAGGAAAGGTTGTTCAGACGCGGGAATGCCATGTCGGGCGCGCCGATCATCAGCGGCATGAAGTAGTTGCCGAAGCCACCGAATAGCGCCGGGATCACCACGAAGAACATCATCAGGACGCCGTGATAAGTGATCATCACGTTCCACAGGTGACCGTTCGGGGTGCATTCCTCGGCACCGATACCGCTAAGGAAGCGGGCGCCTTCGTCACACATGAACTGAACGCCGGGCTGCATCAGCTCCATGCGCATGTAGACGGTAAAGATCACCGACAGAAGGCCGACAAAGCCCGCGGTGAACAGATAAAGGATACCGATATCCTTGTGGTTGGTGGACATGAACCAGCGGGTAAAGAATCCCGGCTTTTCGTGGTCATGTCCCGAAATGGCAGCATCAGCCATGGACGTCTCCTGTTCCAAAGAAGCACGCAGACCAAGACTGTCCTGTCCCGCGCGCCCTATTCCCTGCCGGATGTTCTAGTTTGCAGGTGGGTGGCGCGCAACGTGTTTGGCGGCGTCAGGGTGGGAAAAAATGCCTCAGGATTCGCCTTTTGAGGGCAATGGCCAGCGGGAATGACGGACCTTTCAACCGGGCGTTGTGACGGGCCTGCGCGTTATCAGCGCAGTTCGCTGCCCTGAAGCTGCGCACTGACCGGTTCGATTCCGGCGGCGTCACGGGCAGCTTCGGGTCCGTCTGGCGTGATCGTTGCCTGCAACTCGGGGCCGGAAATTCCAGTGACCGAGGTTGAAACAGCCATGGCGACCAACAGGCCAAGCGTGGCCAGTGCCGCCATCATGACGGTGGCTTCAATCCGGTCATTCCGTTCGTGGTCGGTTCCTTGGGGCACGACACAATCCTTCTAACAGCCCGAAAGGGGCGTACTACTCGATACGAGGCCCGGTTCACGCAATACAACCGGTCCAGGCGACAGTGGCCGTGCTTCTTGTTTCCTTTCGGCACGGACCAAGCTTCACTACCCCAGTCCGCACGGGGCGGCAGGGGTGGCGAAGCGTTTTCACAGTTTGCTCAGGAAATCGGGCCAAAACATGGCAGTGACGCACGAGGTCCGGAAACACAGTGTTTCGGCAAAGGGGCCGGCTTCGATACATCAGCTCTCGACGCTCACGCTGTCGATATAGGCGCCGACATTGTCCTCGGGCCCGGAGCCCTGGATCATCAGCAGGTTCGATCCGTCACCGGCACCGCCTTCGATCTCGAAACTGTAGGTCTGCATCGTGGAGCCTTCGGGGTTGACCGAAGCGATGATTTCGCCGCCCCAATAGACATCGACACCGTTGTTCATACGCGGGTCGGCCGCGTCGAAGGAAAGCGTGTAGATCTGCCCATCCACGGCGTCATTCAGAACTTGCCCCATGCTGATATTGCCCGGGCTTGCGTCCAGATCGAGCATATAGTCGCCGTCGGTTGCATCGACGCCATGATAGCCGTCATGGTGTACTTCCAGGCGCAGGTCGTCGAGGTTGAGCCAACCTGCGAGAGACCCGTCTGCGTGATAAAAGCCCCAACCGGCCGCGATCATCCCGTCGATATCCTCGAAGGACCCGTTCGCAATTCGGTTCTGCCCCCACCGATGCAGGCCGGTGATGCTTTGACCGCTAAGGTCGGCGATCTCTTCGGCTTGATACTGAACACCCGCCGAGATGACGGCGGTGGCGGCCAGCCCCAACCCGACAAGACCGCCGGTCAGTACGACCCAGTCAACGGTGACCGCGCCGGATGTGTCGCGGAGGAAGGTCTCTATGTCTCTTGTCCCCAAGGGCATCTCGTAATCCTCGTCCAGGAATTCGCTTCAATTTCGGGAAAAATGAACGAAAACTGTGTCAAAAGGCGGAAAGAGCCGGGGCCAATTACGGGTTTTCCTATGGTGACGGCCTACGCCCTGCTGTCGCGGCGCGGAACGGCGTCTGTACCGAAGATCTGCCCGAAGGTCTTTTCCAGCGCTACATCCACATCGTCCATCGTCACCGGCAGGCCCAGGTCGACCAGCGATGTCACCCCATGCCCGGTGATGCCGCAAGGTACGATGCCGTTGAAATGGCTCAGATCCGGTTCCACATTGATCGACAGCCCGTGGTAGCTGACCCATTTGGTCAGGCGCACGCCAAGCGCGGCAATCTTGTCTTCGCGGGGGCTGCCGTCGGGCAGGGGTGGTTTGTCGGGGCGGGCAACCCAGACACCGACCCGGCCCTCGCGCTTTTCGCCTTTCAGGTTGAATTCGGCCAGCGTTGCGATGACCCAATCCTCCATCTGCTGGACAAAGGCCCGCACATCATGGCCGCGCGCCGCCACATCCAGCAGCACATAGGCCACCCGTTGGCCCGGCCCGTGATAGGTATATTGTCCGCCGCGCTTGCTGTCATAGACGGGAAAGCGATCGGGATCGGTCAGGTCGGCGGGCTTGGCCGAGGTTCCGGCGGTATATAGGGCGGGATGTTCCAGCAGCCAGATCGCCTCGCCTGCCTCTCCGCGCGCGATGGCGGCGGCGCGGGTTTCCATCCAGGCCACGGCTTGCGGATAGGGGACGGAGGCGTCCGAGCGGATCCATTCGACCATATGCATCTCCGGGCGGATGCCCGGCCTTTGTCTGGCGGTTTCAACAGGTGACCGGCTTTCGGAAATGTCCTGTCTGCCGGATCACGTCAAGGCCGGGGTTGGGACCGAGGCGGGGATTATGACTGTGAAAAAGCCGAATCGGTGCCACGATCAAGGCCCCCCATGATGCCGGAAAATGCCCGTTTCGGTGGCGAATTTCCGCTTTCTGCGCGCGGGTTAACCCAAAAAACACTGGATTCTGGACTTTGGATTGAACCGAAACGTGCTAGGTTACGACCAACAGTTGAGACACCGAATTGGAGGATGCCATGTTTATTAAATCCCTGACCGCCGCGACCTTTGCCGTCGCCCTTGCCGCCGTTCCCGCCCAGGAAGCCCGCGCCGATGCCGGTGACGTGGTGGGGGGTCTGATCGTCGGCGGCCTGATCGGCGCGGCCATTGCCAACGGCAACAACAGCAGCGGCAATCGCGGCACGACCGGTGGCGGCGGTGGCGGTATCCCGGCCAGCCAGATGGGCCGCGACACCCAGACCGCGCTGAACTATTTCGGCTTTCAGGCGGGCGCCGTCGATGGCCAGATCGGCAATGGCACCCGCCAGGCGATCGAGCGCTACCAGCTGGTGATGGGCTACCCCGTCAACGGCCGCGAATATGCCACCTACCAGTATGACCAGCTGATGCAGGCCTATTATTGGGCCATTAATGGCGGCTCGGCCCAGACCGGTCTGGTCGGCCAGCCCCTGCTGATCGCCTACCGCAATGCACAGGTTGCCCCGCAGCAGCCGCAGGTGGTGGTGGTTCCCGCCCCGGTGCAGCAGCCGACCCCGCAAGTGGTGGCGCAGCCCCCGGCACAGACCGTCATCGTGCCGGCGCCGCAGCCCGCCGCATCGAACAAGTAATCCGGGGCGCGCGCGCCCCCGTTGAGAAAGGCCGCCCGACCCCCGGGCGGCCTTTTTGCATGGCCCCTGAGGGGAAGTGAAAAGAGGTGACGAATCCCCCTTGCGTCTCCCCGCACCCCTCGGCTAAACAGCCGCGCACTACCTGATCACGTGCGGTCGTGGCGGAATTGGTAGACGCGCAGCGTTGAGGTCGCTGTGGGGTAACTCCCGTGGAAGTTCGAGTCTTCTCGACCGCACCATTTCACATTTTACTGTGAAATCCGCTAAAAGATCAAAAATTACAGATAGTTGTGGAGTTCGATAACCGTTTTGGCGGTCGTACGCCAATGGGGCGTTTAGGACTGTTTTTAGGATGGTTTTGCGCACGGTCAGTGATCCGTTTTCATAGATATTCCAAGGGTTTGACAGGAAGTCGCGCAAAAGTTCGATAACTTCGCCGAGGGTGCTCTTGGGTTTGATGTTTTGGGATAGCTTGTCAGTCAGTAAAAGCTTGTCCTCTTCCAACTTTGCAATCTTGGTTTCAAGCGCTGCCATAACCTTTGGATTCGAGGTCTCGACCATGCGTTCAACAAGCGCATCCTGCTGCCGATCCAACTCATTGTGCTGGCGTCTGATTTCAGCCTTTGCCTGCTTTGCATGATCGCCGCGTTGGTCCCATGCGCCTTTTAACATCAACATAGCGATGTCGAGGATTTGCTTGCTTGATTTGAGAGAGCGTAGGATGGAAAATGAAGAATCAACAAATAAAAAAAGAATTCGATAGAGGCGATCCAATACAGTCTTCGCCAGTGCTTTGGGGAATCGCAATGTAGCTCGCTTGGATAATCCATGCCACATGTCTGGGCATTTCACGATGTCATGGTAATTTTCCGCTTGCAAAAGAGATCTTTGGTCAAGAATAGTGCAGGGAATGGGGAAATTCTATCAGTTGGGAAAGAGATGCAAAAGATAATTTCGAACTCACTGGTAGCATTTCTTCTCACGCCGAGTTTGTGTTTGGCGCAGGCTTCCGATCTCATTGAGTTGACCAGGCAGGATTGCGATTTCATCGCCAGATACGATAATGAAAACGACTTTAGCTTCATATCTGACTTCGCTTTCATGGCGCACCACAGTGATGTGAATTTGGAATGTCAGGGATGTACTCATCAGCTAAGAAAGCGAACGTTGGAAATCGAAATATCTCTTGTGAGAAATGCCGATTTGCCTTCGCCCAATTCTGTTATCGGCAGCGTCGCACAAGTGATAGATATTATTAGAGAAAATACCCCAATAAGCGTGAGTACGTTGAGTGGAGGTGAAGTGAATCTCTACCGACGAGGCACACTGGTCTTCGTGTTTGTTGACGATGGGAACAGACAGGAAATAAGAGATTTCTTTGATGATCTTCCGTCCTTTCAGCGGTTGGTGGACGCAACCACTATTCCGGGGGCGACCTGCGTGCTCGGGGCCCCAGAGTGGAGTGATGTTAGTGAGGCCGCCATTGTCTTTTTCAACGCAGAAGATCACAGGGCTCCCGAAACCGTTGCGGAGTGTATTCGGGAAGTTAGCTATAATGCCATGGGGTTGTGGGCCGATCCGCAAGGGGATTGGAGCCTTTTCCAGAATTCTCTCTGGCGTGGCGAAGACTTAGCTGATCCATATTATGGATTTTTGGTGACAGAGATCGTATAATGTTCTCGCTGCTCTATCGGCCAGAATTCCAAAATGGGCAGGACATAGAGGAAACTCTATTAGAAGCTTCTGAAATTATTTCAAGAAGCTGTGGGTGAATCCACTGACCCTAGAAATGCGCCCAAAATTTCGCACTTAGCTCGGACCAGTTTCAGGGGGCAAGACCAAGGTCAATCGCTTGTGATCCAATGGGGCCGCCGATACAAACCATACCTGTCAGAAGACGCGGTCACAGGATGCGTCTTTATGGTGGCTGTGCACAGTCAAAGGGTCAGGCAGGCGACATGACAGATCAGACTAATGGCTCTTCCCCGATCCGGCTGGCTGCTGTTGCGACGGCGGTTCCGGCGGTCAAGACCCTGGCCGCGCTGCGCGCGCTTGCGGGTGAGGAGATCGCGCATGTTGTGCATCTCGGGGGGCGGGACGCGGACTTCAAGGCGAATAGCTTTTTCCGGATGCGGCCGGTTCAGGCCCGGCGCGGCGACCTGATGGCCGGGGATCGTTTTACCGGCGCGGCCCGTATGTTGGAATGGGGACCCGGCATGGCCGAGGCACAGCTTGAAGCCATCGACAATCTGACCCGTGGGTCCGACCGGATGGCCTACAAATTCCACGGGGTTCAGTCCTTTCAGGACTATCAGCACATCACCCATATCGCCCGCGATGCATTGGGCAGGATGTTGCAGGAAGACCGGATCACCCATGTGCTGTTCTTCGATATTCCGCACCTGTTTTATGACACCTGTCTGAAACAGGCAGCAGAGGCGCTTGGGTTGAACGTGCTGATCCTGCGGCAGAGCTTTTTCCCGCGGCAATTCTTTTCGATGCAGGACAGCTACGATCTCGGTCACCTGCAGGCGCCTGCCAGCGATGAGGCCGTTCTGCCCTACAGCTTGCCCGCGGGTGGCCCCGATCTGTTCTACATGAAAGGGATTGGGCCGGACCGGGCTGCCCCCGGCAGGCTTTCGGCGCGCGGGATCGGGCAGATGCTGTCGCATCATCTGGTTAACGCGCCGCTCAAGCTGTTGAACCCGGTCTACATGTTGCGACTGCTGCGCCGGATGCGGCGCATCGCCCGGCAGTTTCCCCAGTGGCGGGATCCGTTCTTTCATTTCTTCCACCCTGACCATCTGGACTATTTCGAACATATTGCGAAATACGAAGGCCAGGCGGTCGAGCTGGATCGCCCCTTCGTCTATTTCCCGCTGCAATTTCAACCGGAAATGACCACCAGCAGCCTGGGGGGGCGGTATCGCGACCAGATACTGGCGATTGAGCAGCTGGCCGGTCTGCTTCCGGAAGATCACCTGATCTATGTAAAGGAAAACCCCAAACAGACTGGCAAAATGCGCAGTGCCCTGTTCCTGCAGCGGCTGGAACGGATCGCCTGCGTGCGCATCATGCCAAGCCATGCGGACAGCCAAACGCTGCTGTCCCATGCGATTGCGGTGGCCAATGTCTCTGGCACCGTCGGATGGGAGGCCGTCTGCGCAGGTAAGCCGGTGTTGTGCTTCGGGGCCGCGTGGTGGGCCGAGGCCCCCGGGGTCACCCGGTATAGGCCGGGGCTGTCGTTGACTGAGGTTCTGGAGAATGTGCCGGAAAAGCCAGCGGTGGAAACCTATGCAGGTCTTTTGCAGGCGCGGTCGCATTCCGGCAATGTCCAGCGCCATTTTGCGGCTGCGGATGACGGGGTTTCGGACGTGGATAATGCGCAGCATGTCGCGACGGAAATTCTGGCCCTGCTCAAAGGGGATGCCCGTTTGACGTTCGATCCGATCGGAAAGGGTCGGTCCAGCAGCGGGGCAGGTTAGCAGACGCGGGCCTGAACTGAACGAAAAGAGGGGCGGTCTTCCGGTCGAGAGGCCCCGTAAGGCGGCCTTAGCGCTGCGGGGGCGGCAGTGTTTGCATCATCTCTTCGATGGCATCACAGGATGCCTCGATATTCTCGGCCACAGGTCCGTAATGGGCGCGGACACCGGCAATGTCGGCGCGTTCGGGATTGGCAAAGAAGTCTTCCAGGCTGTCCATGTCTTCGATGTTGGGCAGATTGCGGAAAACGGGCTGATCATTTTCATAGATCGCGGTTGGCCGGTTCATGTAGACGCTGTCCAGCACCGCCGTCGATGCCGTCGACACGCACATATCGGCCAGCCCCAGCACATCGGTGATCGACATGCCCCTGAGCGGGCCTTTGTAGGCGTGGGAAAACACCACATTCGGCAGTGTCGCCAGGGCCTTGTCATGGGCTTTGTAAAGCGCCCTCGACTTGCCCCGGTGGCTGCGAATGAGAACCAGATCGTTCGGGTGCGCGACCGCGAAGCGTTGCACAAGGTTATAGAAGCGCGCCACATCCTCTTCGCCATAGCGCCCGGCCCACCTGAAGGAATGACAGAACAAAATTGCCCGGTCATGATCCGGCAACCGGGACTTTGGCGGGCGGGGGGGGGAAACAGGACTGGCTTGATGAACCCCACTTTGCGCATCTTGCGACGGCTGTCTTCTGACAGGATCTCGGGGATGATCAAATCCTCGAAGGTCAGCAGCAGTCGGGATTCGTAGTGGATATCGCGGGGATCGCTGGCCAGGTTCAGCTTGCCCTGCATCACCCCGTGCTGCACGAAGATCGTCGGCAGCCCGAGCTCCAGCATGGCCAGGCTGCGCGGCCGCGTCGGGCTGTTGTCCATGGTGGGATCGACCATGGTAATCGCGGCATCACCGCGCCGCAGCCAGTGTTTCGGGAACAGTTTGATCCAGCGACTTGGGCGGATGACCACCTTCAACCCCGAGGCGGCGATCATCGGTCTCAGGCGCGGTTCACGGCGCAGGGGCAGGTCCGGGAACCGCCCCTTGAAGATGCGAATGACGCCTTCCGCAGGATATGCGATGTCGCTCTGCCGAAGGTAGAGCTGGTCTCACGTCTGGCGCGATTTGTACTCCATCGATCTCCGCCTTCTTTTGGTCTGCCGTCAGGCAACCCATAGGCCACAGCACAGGTGAATGACAAGCTGCAGACCGCTCGTGGCATGTGTGACGGGGGGGTAAAGATTGCATCCGGTGCCTGATGCGCCTAAGACCCGCGGGGACCGGGGATGAACCGAAGAGATCCACAGATCATGAAAATTCTCGACACGACATTGCGCGACGGGTCCTACGTCATCAATTTCGGGTTCACCGCCGAACAGACTGCCGATATCGGTGGCGCGTTGGACCAGGCCGGGATCGAGCTGATCGAGGTTGGCCACGGCGTCGGGCTGAATGCCTCCGATAGCGGGCAGGGCCAAGCCGCCGAAACGGACGAGGCCTATATGGCCGCCGCCGCCGGGGCTGTGACGCAGGGCGCGTGGGGGATGTTCGCCATTCCCGGCATCTGCGATCTGTCGCATCTCGATGCCTGCATAGATCATCAGATCGGGTTTCTGCGTTTCGGGGTTTCGATCGATTCCTACGACAAGGTGTTCCCCTTCATCGAAAAGGCCAAGGACGCCAATATCCTGGCTTGCGTCAACTTCATGAAATCCTATACCCGCGAACCGATTGTCTTTGAGCAGGCCGCGCGGGACGTGGTGTCTGCCGGTGCCGACTATGTCTATGTCGTGGATTCCGCCGGCAACATGACACCCCGGCGCGTTCGGCAATATTGCGAACGTATCGGGGATCTTCCCTTTGGCTTCCACGCCCATAACAATCTGGGCCTGGCGGTGGCCAACGCGCTGGAGGCGGAAGACTGCGGGGCGCAGGTTATCGACTGTTCGCTACAGGGCATGGGGCGCTGCACTGGCAACACGATGACGGAACATTTCGTGGCCCTGATGCAGCGGGAAGGCAAGCTGGACCAGATCGATCTGATGGCCCTTCTCGATGCTGCAGAAGAAAAGGTGCGGCCTTTGCTGACTCAGGTCGGACATGACAGCGTCGATCTGGTCTGCGGCTATTCGGGGTTTCATTCCAGCTATATGGATGTGATCCGCCGCTTTGCGATCGAATATGATGTGGACCCCCGACTGCTGATCATTGACCTTTGCCAACAGACCCAGTCCGACGCGCCCGAGGATCTTGTGCGCCGGGTGGCGCAGGACCTGCGCAAAACCAGTGATGCGCGCGGCTATCGCCATCGCTTCCCGTTGTCCCAGTATTTCGGGCACGAACAGGAAGTTCTGTAGCGGTGAAGATGCGATGTCAGAGCTGATCAACACCTTTTTCACGCGGTTGCAGGGTGTCAGCGGCCCCGTTTTGACCGACCTGTCAGGGGGCCGCCGACGCGAGCTGACCGGGCAGGACCTGCCCGACCTGCTGGATCGGGTCGCTGGAATGCTGCGCGACAGGGGTGTTCTGGCTGGTGACAGGCTGGTTGTGACGTTCGACAACCGGCTGGAATCTGCGGTGCTGCTGTTGACCGCGCTACGCCATGGGATCACGCTGTGCCTGCAACCGACGGGAACCAGTGCGGCCGATCTGGTTCGGCTGAAAGATCGCATTGGCGCGCGGGCCATTCTGGGGGCCGCGGGACAGGGCCAGGACGGGCTGCCAGAGCTGTCGCTGGAGGATCTGTCAAATATACCGCCCGCGACGCCCCCGGATGTACCTGCCGAAACGCCCTTTACCATCACCTTCACCAGCGGGTCGACCGGCACGCCAAAAGGGATCGTGCACAGCGCACGGTCCTTTCTGACCTGCGCGGATGCGTTCAACCACCGGCAGGGCATCACCGGCAGCGATCGTTTCCTGAACGTGATGCCGATGTATTACATGGCGGGCATCTTCAACGGCATTCTCGCGCCTCTTGCAGCAGGGGCACCCGTGGTGATCGCCGAGGCGTTCTCGACGCCGACGGCCCTGCGGTTCTGGCCGCTGCTGCGGGACAATGGGATCACCGCGCTGTGGCTGTCACCGACCATGCTGACCCTCGTGGCGCGGCTTGACCGTGGCGACAAGGTCGTGCCCGATAGCCTGCGCCGCCTGTTCGTCGGAACCGGTGCCATGGCCGCGCGGGATGCGGAGGGGTTTCACGCGACCTACGGTCTGGCACCGCTGCAATCCTATGGCCTGTCCGAGTTGCTGTACATTTCCGTTGACGACGCAGAGGCGCCCAATTTCGGCACGGTTGGCCGGCCGCTTGACGCGGTCGAGGTATCGCATTCGTCCGATGGCGCTTTGCAATTTCAGTCGCCCTTTGCCTTTCTCGGGTATCTGGTCGACGGGGAGCTGGTGCCGCATCGCGGGGCGTTCCAGACCAGCGATCTGGGCGATGTGTCAGCCGAGGGTATCCTGTCAGTTACCGGGCGCAGCGACGATATTGTTCTGCGCGGCGGGGTAAATGTGAACCCGGTCGAGATCGAAACCGCGCTGGCCCCGGTGCTGAAAGGTAAGGTCTTTTGCATCACCGGAGTGCCGGATGACGCGCTCGGCCAGCGGCTGGTGCTGGTGACGGAACGGGCCGCACTTGACGGGTCGGCCCTGGCGGTCGCGCGGGACGTCGTGCGTGGCCTGCCGGTCAAGGCGCAGCTGGACGCTGCGGTTGCGGTGCCGGCCATTCCCCTGGGGCCGACGGGCAAGATCCGCCGGTCCGCCCTGCGGCAGATGCTGATCGACGGGGCCGCGTCCGCATGATCATGGGGTTAAGCCATATCGCGATGGCCACCGATGATGTCGAGGCCGCGACAGCCCGGCTTGCGGCCTTCGGCTATGTGCCGCGCTTTGACCGGCCGGGGTTGGAAAACCATGCCGCCAAGGCCCGCTATCTGACGCACCACCAGCCGACCCATCACATCCGGGCCCTGGCGGCCGAGGGGGCAATGGCCATCGAACTGCTGGACCATGGCGCCCTGGCAGGCCCCCAAACGGCGGCGCTGTTGCCCGTCTTTCGCAGCCCGGCGCCCTTGCCGGGCTGGCAACTCGTGGCCTGGCAGGATCTGCCGATTGCGCCGGACAGCGAACACCGCCTGCGGGCCGCAATCGGGCCGGGGCTGGCGGCGTTTCACGATCCGGTTCTGGGCCTGACGCTGCTGTGGTTGCCCGGGTCCGAACAGGATGCGACCGGTCTGATCGCCTGCCTGCTGCCTTGCGATGACCAGGCCGCGATGGCCGATCTGCTGAAACACTTACGGTTCCGGCAGGGGGGCGACACTGGCCTTTGGTCCTTGCTGACGCCGGTGGCGTCCTTGCAGGCGCATCTTATGCCGGTCGCCGCGCGGGCGCGATCCGGCTGGACGAGCGCCCCGTTGCTGGACGCGCCGGGCTGCGCCTGTATGGCCTTCATGGCGCGGCGAACCGAGACGACAGACCTGCCGGTCGCCTTGCAGGGCGACAGCGTTTCTTTTACGCTCACGATCAATGAAAACCCGAGCCGAATAACAATGGCGCGGCCCGCAAACGGGCCGATAATCGAGATGGTGGACCCCCTGACATGATCATTGATCTGACTATGACACTCCGCGAGGGTCTGATGACGTTCCCTGTCCATTGGCATCCGGTGGTTGAGATCACCCAGTTGGGCCGGTTCGAGGTGGAAGGCCGCGAAAGCCGCAAGCTGATCCTGGGAACCCATACTGGCACCCATGTCGATGCCCCGCGCCATTTCGTTCAGAACGGCACGACGATCGACCATACGGACCCCGAGATTTACTATGGTCCCGCGCGGGTCCTGGATTTCACCGATCTGCCCGACAAGACCGAGGTGACCCTGGACATGGTCAAGGACCGGATCGGCACGGATTTTCCGCCGCGCATCCTGTTTCGCTATGACTGGGAACGCCGGTTGAACAACCTCGAATACTATTCGCATCATCCCTACCTGTCCGAGGCGGCCTGCGAATGGCTGGTGTCTAAGGGGGTGAAGCTGGTCGGATTCGATGCGCCGATGCCCGATGATCCGCGCAATGGCCGGGGTTCGGAAAAGGATTCGCCCAATCACACCATCCTTCTGGGGGCAGGTGTGGCCATTCTGGAATACCTTGTGAATCTGTCCCAGATACCGGCGGGCGATTTCATTCTGTCGGCCTTGCCGCTGAAGATCGACGGCGGGGATGGATCCCCGGTGCGGGCTGTGGCGATTGTTGGGGGCGGGGAAGGCTAGGCGATGACGGACGTTCAAATCTGGGCCTGCACCTATGTCGGCGGTCTCGACCCGAGCTTTGCGAGCCTCGGAGAGGCCGAAAGGCTTGAAGAAAACCTTTTCACCTCGGGCCGGATCGATTCCATGGGCCTGATGAACCTGTTGCTGGATGCCGAGGCCGAGTTTGACTTTGCGTTCACGCCCGAGGCGTTTCAGGACCGTCGGCTGCACACAATCCGCGGTTTGAGCGAGGTTGTGGCTGAGTTGAAGGCCAGCACGTGATCAGCCAGGGCGATATCATCGCCGCCCTGGCGACGGCGGGTGTTCAGCCCGGTCGCACGGTGTTCTGCCATGCCAATATCGCCTTTTTCGGTCGCGTCGAGGGGGCGGCCACGATGGATGACCTGATCGGGATCATGCTTGATGCCTTCGCCGAGGCACTAGGTCCCGACGGGACGCTGCTGTTGCCGGTGTTCACCTATTCCTTCGGGTCGGACAAGGCCGAGAAGGTGTTCGACGTTCAACGCAGCCTGTCCACCACATCGGGTATGGGCAACTGGCTGGTCACCAGTGATACAGGTGTGCGGTCGGCCGATCCGATGTTGTCCGTCGTCGCCACCGGGGGAAAGGCAGAGGCGTTGACCGATGCGGTTGATACAGTTTGCTTCGGACCGGATAGTATCTGGGCGCGGCTGCATGAAGAGGATGCGCTGATCTGCAACCTTAATCTGGACAGCGGTTCGACCTATCTGCATTGGGTCGAACGAGAGATCGGGGTGCCCTATCGCTCGGACATTCCCATGTCGGGCACGATTGTCGATCAGGGAATTTCGCGCCAGGCCGATATCGTCTATTCCGGTCGCGCGCTGGACGACCCGCAGGCGGTTCCCCGGTTCGAAGACTATCACGCCGCTTGCCTTGCCCATGGGATCAGCACATCCGTGCCGCTTGGTCGCGGGCAGATCGTGGCGCAACCGGCGCGGGCAGCGAAGGAATTTCTTATCGAACAGCTATCCCAGACGCCCTACCTGCTGACAGCGCGAAACGCGACATGATCCCCACGGCCCCCACTTCGCTTGCGGCAGACCCTGCGGGGATCGGGGCGACCATGCATGGATGGGCGCAGGATTTGTTCCCCATTCGGCGCAGCCTGTCCGGCCCCGGCGTGCGTGACTCGCTGGCGTATCTTGGGCAGCTGCTGCCCGATCTTGCCGTGCATGAGGTCGCCACCGGCACGCAGGTTCTCGACTGGACGGTTCCCGACGAATGGACGTTGCGCGATGCCTATATCGAGGATGAGGCTGGTACGCGCGTCATCGACCTGGCCGATCACGGGCTGCATATCCTGGGCTATTCGGAACCGGTCGATGCCTGGATGGATCTCGATGATTTGCAGCCGCATCTTTATTCGTTGCCTGAGCAACCCGATGCGATCCCCTATGTCACCTCGTATTACAAGCGCCGGTGGGGGTTCTGTCTGACGCAACGCCAACGCGACGCCTTGCAGCCGGGGCGTTACCATGTGGTTGTGGACGCGGATCTGAAACCCGGCGTGGTGAATTACGCAGATCTGGTGATCGCGGGCGAAACGGACCGAGAGATCCTGATCTCGACCTATATCTGCCACCCGATGATGGCCAATAACGAACTGTCAGGGCCGGTGGTGGCGACTGCCCTGGCAAGGTGGATCGCTGAGCGCGACCGGCGCTTTACCTACCGCTTTGTGTTCGTGCCGGAAACCATCGGGGCGGTTATCTATCTCAGCCGCCATATGCAGCATCTCAGGTCAAAGACCCATGCCGGTTTCGTGCTGACCTGTATCGGGGATGACCGGGCGTATTCCTATATGCCTTCGCGGCTTGGGCAGACCGTGGCCGACCGCGCTGCCCGGCATGTTCTGGGTCATTTCGCGCCGGACTATACCGCCTATAGCTTCCTCGATCGGGGCAGCGATGAACGGCAATATTGCAGCCCGCTGGTCGACTTGCCGGTGGCGTCGATCATGCGGTCCAAATATGCCGTTTACCCGGAATATCACACCTCGCTCGACGATTTTTCACTCGTGACGCCGCAGGGGTTGGAGGGCGGTCTTGCGATGATGCAGGCGGCTATCCGGGCGTTGGAAGCGAACCACACCTATCGGGCCACCGTCCCCGGCGAACCACAGCTTGGCAAACGGGGGCTTTACCCGACCCTCAGCACCCGGGAATCGGGCATTCAGGTGCGCGCGATGATGAACCTGCTGGCCTATGCCGATGGAACGCTCGACCTGTTGGCCATCGCCGATCTGATCGGCACCGACATCCTGCGCTGTGCCGAAATCGCCGAAACGCTTGCGACCCACGGTCTGCTGGAACGGGTCGGGGGCTAAGGCCGCTTCCGGGTAAGCAAGATCCCGGTCGCAGGCAGGCAACCGCTGGTTTGTTCCTGTCTGAAATGTGATGTTTGGTAGACCGTTCCCGTTACACGCCCTTTGGGCGGCGGTGTGTGTGCGATTTCGCGACCCACGGATTGGGTGCGACACAGTGGGGTCGCGGACAGAGGGCAGGCGCCGCCCGGCAACGGTTAGGTATGGGTATTCGCCATGGCAAGGGACGACCCGAGGATGATGTCGACCAGCAAGGCCCCCGCCGCCGATCGTAGCCACCAGATCGGAGTGGCGTTCGTCTTCATGGCGGGCGTCCTGTGGTCGACCGTGGGGATTGGCATTCGCCTGATCGAAGAGGCGACGGTTTGGCAAATCCTGCTCTACCGCTCGGTCAGCCTGTCCGCCTTTCTGTTCGGGGTGATCTGGCTGCGTACGGGGCAATCGCCCCTTGGCCATATCCGCCGAACCGGCTGGCCCTCGGTGATCGCGGGCCTGTCGCTTGTCGCGGCCTATGCGGGGGGGATTTATGCCATTCAGGCGACCTCGGTCGCAAATGCGATGCTGCTGTTCGCCACCTCGCCGTTTCTGACGGCGGTTTTGGGGTGGGTGGTGCTGCGTGAACCGGTGCGCAAGGCCACATGGGTCGCCATATTCGTGGCGATCGCCGGGATCGGGATCATGGTGGCCGGGAATTCATCGGGCGCGGCCCTGTCGGGCAGCCTGGCCGCCTTTGGGTCGGCGCTGGCCTTCGCGATTTTCACTGTGGCCCTGAGGTGGGGCAAATCGGGTGAGATGCTGCCTGCGGTCTTTCTGTCGGGGCTGTTCGCCATTGCGATTACGACGGCTATCTGCCTGTCACTGGGGCTGCCCTTGATCCTGTCGGTCCGTGATGGCGGTATCGCCATGGGGATGGGGGTGTTTCAGGTGGGGGCGGGGCTGATCCTCTATACGCTCGGGTCCCGTACATTGCCGGCAGCCGAACTGACCTTGCTGTCACTGGCAGAGGTTCTGTTGGGCCCGTTCTGGGTCTGGCTGTTTCTGGGGGAAACCACGACGATCAACACGCTGATCGGTGGCTGTATCCTGTTGGTGGCCATTGCCGGGAACGCCTTGTCCGGCGCGCGGCGCAAACCGCCGCCGATCACCTCGCCCTGATCTTAGATCAGGCGCCGGTCCCGGGCGATCATCGCGGCCTGCGTCCGGTTACGGGCGTCCAGTTTGCGGCACAGGGTTTTGACATGCAGTTTGATCGTGACTTCCTGCAGGTTCAGATCGCGGGCGATTTCCTTGTTCGATTTGCCATCGCATAGCGCGCGCAGCACCTCGGTTTCGCGTTCTGTCAGATTGGCGACCCGCCGTTCACTGGCCTGCTGCTGGAAACTGATGGGCAGAAAGACCTCGCCCGAGGCCATAAGCCGGATGGCGCTGATCATGGCGCGGGCGCTCATTGTCTTGGGCACAAAGCCGACGGCCCCGGCCTTGATCGCATCCGTGGCAATCGCGGGGGTGGCCGTGCCCGACAGGATCGCCACGAGGCCGCCGTTCATGGCCTCTTTCATGCGGGCGATGCCGTCTAGCCCGTTCATTCCGGGCATGTTGTAGTCCAGCAAAACCAGATCGAAGCTTTGGCTGCGGGCCGCCTTCAGCGCATCGGGCAGGGTTTCAGCGGTCGAGACATCCTCGATCCCTTCTGACTGGAGAAACAGGGTGATCGTGTCCCTGACCAGGTCGTGGTCATCTGCCAGCAGAATACGCATTCACAGCCTTTCGATGCTTGCCCCAGCATAATGTTAACCGAACCCGTTAACAGAGGAAACCACCCGTGATCTGGTCAGCGGCGTCATGGCTGCCGCTACATGCGTTTGGCGACCTCTTCCAGCATCACCTCGGTCGCGCCGCCGCCGATGGCCTGAACACGGGCATCGCGGGCCATCCGTTCAATCGCGGTGCCAAGCATGAAGCCGGTGCCACCGTGAAATTGCAGGCAATCATGCATGACCCGGTTCACCAGATCGCCGCAGAGCGCCTTGATCATCGAGACCTCTTTGACCACCTGCTCACCCGCTGCATCGCGCATGGCGGTGGCATAGATCAGGTGGCGCGCGGCGGTCACTTCTGCCTGCAACATGGCCAGCCGCTGACGGATCACCTGTTTTTCCCACAGGGGGGCGCCGAACGCCTGACGGATCTTTACATAGTCCACGGTCAGGTCAATGGCGGCCTGCGCCTCGCCCATGGCCATGGCGCCGATCACGATGCGTTCGTTTTGAAAGTTCTGCATGATTGCATAGAAACCCCGGCCTTCCTCGCCAAGGATGTTCTCGGCCGGGATTTCGCAGTCGTCAAAATGCAGCTCGGCGGTGTCGGAACTGCGCCAGCCGTGTTTGTCCAGTTGCCGGGCAATGGTGAACCCGGGCGTGCCCTTTTCGACCAGGAACATGGTTACCCCACGCGACGGTGGCGCGTTCGGGTCGGTCTTGGCCGCGACGCAGTAGATATCCGCATGGACACCATTGGTGATGAAGGTCTTGGCCCCGTTCAGGACGAAGGCGTCATTGCCCTTGCGGCTGGCCCGCGTGGTGATGCCCTTTACGTCCGATCCCGCGCCGGGTTCGGTGACGGCGACGGCGGTGATGGTCTGGCCGGACACGATGCCGGGCATCCAGCGGTCGCGCTGTACGTCGGTCCCTGCGTTGAACAGGTGGACCGAGGCCATGTCGGTATGCACAAGCGCGGTGATCGCGACGCCGGAATAGGTGGATCGGCCCAGTTCTTCGGCCCAGACCGCGGTGGCACGGGTGTCCATCTCGGCCCCGCCATAATCCTCCGGGTAGCGGATACCGAAAAAGCCAAGCGCGCCCATCCGGGTCAGAACCGCGCGCGGGACCATGCCGGCCTCTTCCCAGGCATCGGCATGGGGCTGAATCTCTTCTGTCACGAAACGGCGGATCTGGTCGCGCAGCAAGTCGTGTTCCGGTTCCAGAAACAGGGCCTTGGTCATGGTCTATCCTCCCGTCCCAAAGGCTTGCGCAGGATTGGCGGTCTGGCAAGGGATCAGGGAAAAGGACGCAGCGGCACGAAAAAGGGCGCCCCGCGCGGGGCGCCCTCAAAATCACAACGCCAGCGGCTTATGGCAGCCAGGTTTCCAGGTGAATATTGGCATCGCAATATTCGCCATTATAGGTGCCAACCCAGGCGTCCAGCCGCCCGTCGCCCACACCGTTCAGCAGTAGGTAGGGTTGCAATTCGCCCGCGCTGTCATCGTCGTAGAACCAGGTGGCAGAGGGCGTATTGACCAACAGCGCGGTGTCACAATCGCCCTGAACCGAAACCTCCAGATCATAGCCGTCCATGCCACTCAGGAAAAAGCTGAAATCCGGCGGCGTGATGAAAAAGCCCGATCCGGAAACGCCGGGCAGATCGCAGGTGGACAAATCGTTGTCGCCGCCTGCGACCACAGCCAGGCCGAACCCGGAATAAAGCTGTTCGCCGGTCACGTCATAGCTGGCGCCAGTTTGAGAATAGTCTGGGCAGGCCAAAGCGGCGGCGGCGGTCAGCAGCAGGGCCGCGCCGGAGGTCAAGGCAAGTTTCATATTATTTTCAGATCCTTGTGGATGATTGTAGTGCCCATTTCAGGGCGCCGGTCGGGTGGCGCTGTGCCACGCGCCGCGAATTTAAGTAAATTTTACACAAACGCAAGAGGCATGGTGGAGGTGGCAAGAATATTTCTGGCAGGTTCCGCAAGGATCAGGGAATCCGACTGTTCCCCTTTGTCCGGTTTTCTGCACAGTGGAAGGATGAGTTTGCGCCTGCCTGATATCCTGTCCGCCCGCCATATTCTGCGCGGTCTGGCAGATGCCACGCCCTTTGTACCGTCGCCTTACATGAGTGCGCAGGCAGGCCATGACTTTCTGCTCAAGCTGGAGATTTGTCAGCCGATCGGTGCCTTCAAGCTGCGCGGCGCGATGAATGCGGTGATGACCTTGCCAGAGGGCGTCTCGGGCGTGACTTGCTGTTCCACGGGCAACCACGGGCGCGGCGTGGCCTATGCCGCCGCGCGCCAGGGGCTCCGCGCGGTGATCTGCATGTCGGAACTGGTGCCGATGGCGAAGGTGGACGGCATCCGCGCGCTCGGGGCCGAGGTGCGGATTATTGGCCGCAGCCAGGATAACGCGCTGGCTGAAAGCTTGCGGCTGGTGAAGGACGAAGGGCTGGTCGAAATATCGCCCTTCGATGATGTAAAGGTGATCGCCGGGCAGGGCACGATCGGGGCCGAAATGATCGAGGCGCGGCCTGACCTGCATTCGGTTTTGGTGCCGCTTTCGGGGGGCGGGCTGGCGGCCGGGGTGGCTGTGGCCATCAAATCCGTCGCCCCGTCCGTCAGGGTCATTGGCATCACCATGGACCGGGGCGCGGCCATGCAGGCATCAATCGCCGCGGGCCGCCCGGTAGAGGTGGAGGAGGTGCCAAGCCTTGCGGACTCGCTCGGGGGTGGGATCGGGTTGCAGAACCGGTTCAGCTTTCCGCTCTGCCGTGACAATCTGGACGAGATTGTACTGGTGACGGAAGAAGAGATACGCGACGCCATGCAGGTTCTGTTCTACGAAGATCGCATGGTCGCCGAAGGGGCCAGCGTAGTGGGGCTGGCGGCGGTTCTGGCGGGCAAGGTGAAGGCAGAGGGTCCAGTCGGCACCATCATTACGGGTCGCAATCTGGACATGAGCCAGTTCCACCGGATCATGGCGGGCGAAGATATTTCATTGGGGGACAGGATTTTGAAAGGCAAACACTATGGCACATGACATTCGCATCGTGACCGAGGCCCAGTTGCGGGAGGTGGTGAAGCTGGACCTGACCGCCGTCGACGTGGTGGAGCGCGCCTTTGCGGCACTGGCCACGGGCAAAGTGGTGATGCCGCCGATCCTGTCGATGGAACTGGCCGAGGCAAATGGCGAAGTGGACGTCAAAACCGCCTATATCCCTGGCTTCGACGGGTTTGCCATCAAGGTCAGCCCCGGATTTTTCGACAACCCCACGCTTGGCCTTGCCAGCCTGAACGGCTTGATGATCCTGCTTTCCGCGACAACCGGGCTGGTGCAGGCGGTGTTTCTGGACAATGGCTATCTGACCGATATCCGCACGGCCGCCGCCGGGGCCGTCGCCGCACGCCATCTGGCCCCGTCTGTAGTCGATACAGCGGGTGTGATCGGCACCGGCGTTCAGGCGCGGTTGCAGATGCAGGCGGCGCATCTGGTGCGGCCCTTCAGGCGGCTCTTGGTCTGGGGCAGGGATGCAGCCAAGGCTGCTATCTGTGCCGATGATCTGCGGGTTGCGCTTGGGATCGAGGTCGATGCGGTTTCAAGCCCGGAACGGTTGGTTGCCGAAAGCCAGTTGGTCACCACCACCACGCCCGCCCGCGCGCCGGTCATCCAGGCCGACTGGCTGCATCCAGGCCTGCACATTACCGCCATGGGGTCTGACCAGGCGGGCAAATGTGAGATCGACCCGCGCGCACTGGTCATATCCGACGCCTATATCTGCGACAACGTTTCCCAATGCGAAGTGTCCGGGGAACTGGAGGCCGCACTGGCCATGGGGCTCTGGACCAAGGGCACGCCTGCGGAATTGGGCGCGGTGATCAACGGGGTCGCGAGGGGCCGGACCAGCCAGGACGACATCACCATTTGCGACCTGACCGGCACCGGGGCGCAGGACACCGCTATCGCCACCCATGTCTACGCGCGGCTTGGATCGGCGGGGACCAGCATCACAAGCTAGGGCTGGAAACGGTCCTCTGCTTTGGCTACACTCGCGCCGACCACGGCAATAAAGGCATTGCGCGCTGCTGCCGGGGTGAGCGGAGCCTTTTGCCCAGCTCTATCCGGCCCCCGCGCCCGGACAGCGTGCATTCCGGCTCCATTCCTGTGACCCAAGGCGGCGCGCCGCCAAGCCAAAGAGATGAGCCATGCTGCGTAATGACCAACTGGACCAGTGGGACCGCGAGAACTTTTTCCACCCCTCAACCCATCTTGCGGACTTCGCCCGGGGCAATCTGCCCAATCGCGTCGTCACCGGCGGATCGGGCTGCCATATCGAAGACCGGGACGGCAACCGTCTGCTCGATGCCTTTGCCGGGCTGTATTGCGTGAATGTGGGCTATGGCCGTCAGGACATCGCCGACGCCATCGCCGCGCAGGCGAAGGAACTGGCCTATTACCATTCCTATGTGGGCCACGGGACCGAGGCCAGCATCACACTGGCCAAGATGATCCTCGACCGGGCGCCTGCGAACATGTCGAAGGTCTATTTCGGTCTTGGCGGGTCGGATGCGAATGAGACCAACATCAAGCTGGTCTGGTATATGAACAACATCCTCGGGCGGCCCGAGAAGAAGAAGATCATCAGCCGCTGGCGCGGCTATCACGGCTCGGGCCTGATGACCGGGTCTCTGACGGGGTTGGAGCTGTTCCACAAGAAGTTCGACCTGCCGCTGACGCAGGTGGTTCATACCGAGGCGCCCTACTATTTTCGCCGTGCCGATCTGGGGCAGAGCGAGGAACAGTTCAGCGCCCATTGCGTGGCCGAACTGGAGGCGTTGATCGAGCGTGAAGGGGCCGACACCATCGCGGCCTTCATCGGGGAACCCGTGCTTGGAACGGGGGGCATCGTGCCCCCGCCCGCGGGCTACTGGGCGACTATTCAGGCGGTTCTGAACAAACATGATATCTTGCTCATTGCCGATGAGGTCGTGACCGGCTTTGGCCGTCTGGGAACCATGTTCGGATCGGATCACTACGGCATGACCCCCGATATCATCACCATCGCCAAGGGCCTGACTTCAGCCTATGCGCCGCTGTCGGGTTCCATCGTGTCGGACAAGGTCTGGAAGGTGCTGGAGGACGGGACCGATGAAAACGGCCCCATCGGTCACGGCTGGACCTATTCGGCGCACCCCATCGGGGCGGCGGCGGGGGTGGCGAACCTGAAGCTGCTGGACGAATTGAACCTTGTGCAGAACGCGGGCGAGGTTGGGACCTATCTTAACGCAGCCCTGACCGACGCACTGTCCGACCATCCGAATGTGGGCGATGTCCGGGGCGAGGGAATGCTGGCCGCGGTGGAATTCGTCCGCGACCGCGATAGCCGCAGTTTCTTTGATGCCAGCGACAAGATCGGGCCGCAGATGTCGGCGGCAATGCTGGATCAGGGCGTCATTGCCCGCGCCATGCCGCAAGGCGATATCCTCGGCTTCGCGCCGCCCTTCTGCCTGACGAAGGAAGAGGCGGATGAGGTCGTAGGCAAGACCGTCAAGGCGGTAGCCGCGGTTCTGGGCTGAGTCTGGTGCTCTATGAAGGCTCGGAGCGGTCAATGCCTGCTCCGAGCCCATCATGTCAGATTCAGCACCCTGTATAAGGGTCGGCTTTGAACGCTTCCGATAAATACTACGCGTCATAGGTGCCACCGTCCCAGCCATCTATTTCTTGATCATACGGGGGGGGCAAGCAACTTTGCATCGTTTCCGTTCTGTCGACGTGGCAGAACAACGCGTGATTCCTTTCTTTACCGGCATAACCGAGCGGGAAATCCACTTACGAAACGGCTCGAAGCTGTTCAGGCAAGCCAAACCACCTCTTGCCATATATTAAGATATTGAAATCAATCATTTAAATATGGATTTGACACATCGTCGAAAGAGTTTGGGCAAACACCATCTGACCGCACCATCCCCCCTTCGGTGATCTGGGTTTCCCGTCGAAACTATGCGACAAGACCGGGCCGGGTGGGCTGCGGGGGATCGACCTTTGCGCCGGGCCTGCGATGATGGGACCAAGTGGGAGGGGGATCATGCGGTTTTCTGCCAATCTTGGGCTGCTCTGGGCCGACCGGCCCTTGCCGGATGCGATCCGGGCGGCGGCGGCCGCCGGGTTTCATGCGGTGGAGTGTCATTGGCCCTATGACACACCGCCCCAGGCGGCGCGTGCCGCATTGCATGACACCGGCCTGCCGATGTTGAGTCTGAACACCGCGCGGGGGGATGTGGCGGCGGGGCAGTTCGGTCTGTCGGCCCTGCCGGGACGCGAGGATGAGGCGCGGGCCGCGATTGACGCGGGGCTGGATTATGGCGCCGCCATCGGCGCCCGGGCGCTGCATGTGATGGCGGGCAAGGCCAGCGGGGCAGCGGCTGAGGCTGCGTTCCGCGCCAATCTGGTCTACGCCTGCGAACGTGCGGCGGCGCTTGGCATCACGATCCTGATCGAGCCTTTGAACCGTCATGATGCGCCGGGCTATTTCCTGACCACGACCGATCAGGCGGCTATGCTGATCCACACACTGGGGCGGCCCAACCTGAAGCTTATGTTCGATTGCTACCATGTGGGTCGGCAGGAGGGTGACGTGGGCACGCGGCTGGCGGCGCTTTTGCCGATAATCGGGCATATCCAGTTTGCCTCGGTTCCCGATCGGGGCCCGCCGGGGCAGGGCGAGCTGTGCTATGATCACCTGTTTGCCCAGATCGCGGCCCTGGGCTATGACGCGCCGCTTGGGGCCGAGTACCGCCCGCGCGGGGCAACCGGCGACAGCCTGGGCTGGCTGGCACGTTTCGCGGGCTGAAACGGGCTTGCCTTTGCCCGCGTCCCGCGCCCCTATGGGCCGGCGATCAGCACACGAGGGACAAACAGGACATGACCGACAGCCACGCCACCACCCATGACGCGGAGGAGGATATCCGCAACCGGGACATCCGGATTTACGTGAATGGCGAGATCGTTCACCGGGACGAGGCCAAGGTCTCGGTCTATGATTCCGGCTTTATGCTGGGGGACGGCATGTGGGAGGGGATGCGTCTTTACGATGGGGTCTGGGCCTTTTTCGACGAACACATGGACCGGTTCTTTGACAGCTGCAAAGCGGTCAGCCTGGATGTGGGCATGGACCGCGCGGGCATTGCCGAGGCGCTGGCCCGGACGGCCGCAGCGAATGGGATGAACACCGATGTGCATTGCCGCCTGATGCTGACGCGCGGGGTGAAGGCGAAGCCCTTCCAGCACCCCTCGCTCAGCCGGTCGGGGCCGACGATGGTGATCATCATGGAACATTCCAAGCCAGTGGACCGGTTGCAATCGGCGGGCATCCGGCTGGCTACCGTGCCACAGGTGCGCGGGCTGCCACACAGCCAGGATGCCAAGTTCAACAGCCATTCCAAGCTGAACTGCGTGATCGCCTGTTTGCAGGCCGAACAGGCGGGCGCGGATGAGGCGCTGATGCTTGACCCGCATGGGTTTGTGAACACCACCAATGCCTGCAACTTCTTTATCGTCCGGAAGGGGGAGGTTTGGACCTCGACCGGCGATTACTGCATGAACGGGGTGACGCGGGCGAAGGTGATCGAGCTGTGCCGCGCCAACGGCATCCCGGTGCGGGAAAAGAACTATTCGCTCTACGAGGCTTATGGCGCGGATGAGGCGTTTCTGACCGGCACCTTCGGGGCGCAGACCCCGGTGGCCTCGATCGACGGCAAACCTGTTGGCGACGGCAAACGCCCGGTCACCGCGCGAATCCAGGCGCTCTACAAACAGGCTATTGCGGCCCATGTGGCTGCGCGCCGGGGCGTGGCGCTGTGACGTCATACGGCTTGAGCCTTGGGCGAAAACCGGGGTAACTGGGGTTATGACAGGTTCTGACAGTCCAGATCGCCCCGATTTTCGCCGCACCAGCCGGTCCCTGCCCATTGCCCTGCTGCGGGCAAGGGAAACCGTGATGGGCCCCATACGCGAGATGCTGGCCGAGAGCGGCATCAACGAACAGAAATGGCGTGTGCTGCGGGTCTTGGATGAAGAAGGGCCGATGGAACAAACGGCCCTGGCGGCGCGGGCCTGTCTGTTGTTGTCGAGCCTGACACGGATTCTGAAGACGATGGAAGGCGAGGGGTTGCTCAGCCGCAGCGCCGACCGCGCCGACCGGCGTAAATCCATCGTCAGCGTCACCGACAAGGGGCGGGCGCTGATCCATACCCACCTGCCGGAAAGCGAGGCGATCTTTCGCCGGCTTGAAGCGCGCTATGGGGCCGAGCGGATGGACGCGCTGCTGGACCTGCTGGAAGAGCTGCACGGGATGGAACGCTGACCCGGGACGGTTTCGCCGCGCGGGGCGCGTCGACCCGGGGGCGGCCCTTTTCACCCCCCGCTTGCGCGGGGGCCTCACAGGGCCGCTTGGGGCTCTGCCCCAAACCCCGGGATATTTAAGGAACAATGAAGGGGGAAGGCGCCTTGTGTCCCTGAGCTTTGGGTGAGCGATGTCGCGCCCGGGTTAGGGACAGGTGGCCGGGAAGGGCCTTTGAGGGCCCTTGGAAAGCGGTTTCGAAACCGCTTGGCGCCCGGTCTGCACCTGGTCGCATCATATCCAGGTTGACTTTGCTTCCTCATTTGCTTAACAAAGCAAGTAAATAGAGGAGGAGCCGATGCCCCATATTGCCGTCGACTATTCGCCCAACATGGAGGAACGCGTGGATATCCCGTTGCTCTGCGATGTGTTGCGGCGGGCGGCGATCGAGACCGGCATCTTGCCCATGCCCGGCATCCGTGTGCGGGCCTTTCGGGCGACCCATGTCAGCCTGGCCGATGGCGACCCGAAGCACGGGTATGTTGATATAAGCCTGCGTCTGCGCGGTGGCCGGTCGGATGAGGCCAAACAAGCCGCCACCGCCCATATCTTCGCCGCCGCCAAGGCCTTCCTGGCCCCGGCTCTTGCCCGCCATTCCATCGCGCTATCCTTCGAGATGCGCGATATCAACCCCGATCTCAGCCCCAAGACGGGCACGATCCGTGATCATCTTTGAAGGAGCGCCCATGACCGATCTCGCCACCCATCAGGCCCGGCTGGAAGGCTACCTTTCCCGCTTTCGCGCTTCGGGCGTTCTGAACCAGATCGGCGGTGAGGCGCGACCAGCGGCCTCGGGCGCGACATTCGACAATCATTCGCCGGTGGATGAAGCCTTTATTTGCCGCGTCGCCCGGTCGGATGCAGAGGACGTGAACGCGGCGGCGCAGGCGGCGAAAGCGGCCTTCCCCGCATGGCGCGACATGCCCGCGACCGAGCGCAAGGCGATCCTGCACCGGATCGCCGATGGGATCGTTGCCCGGGCCGAGGAGATCGCGCTTTGTGAATGCTGGGACACCGGCCAGGCCTATCGCTTCATGTCAAAGGCGGCGCTGAGGGGGGCGGAGAACTTTCGCTTCTTCGCCGACCGGGCACCAGCCGCCCGCGACGGACAGGCGCTGCCCTCGCCCACGCTGATCAACATCACAACGCGGGTTCCTATTGGCCCTGTGGGGGTGATCACGCCGTGGAACACGCCTTTCATGCTGTCGACCTGGAAAATCGCCCCGGCCTTGGCTGCGGGATGCACCGTGGTGCACAAGCCAGCTGAGTTCAGCCCGATCACGGCCCGCATCCTGATGGAAATCGCCGAGGAGGCGGGATTGCCGCCGGGTGTCTGGAACCTTGTGAACGGCTTTGGCGAAGATGCAGGCCGGGCGCTGACCGAACACCCGGATATCAAGGCCATCGCCTTCGTGGGCGAGTCCCGAACCGGGTCCATGATTATGAAACAGGGGGCCGATACGCTGAAGCGCGTGCATTTCGAACTGGGCGGGAAAAACCCGGTTGTGGTGTTTGAAGATGCTGATCTGGACCGTGCCCTCGATGCGGCGATCTTCATGATCTATTCGCTGAACGGCGAGCGCTGCACATCGTCTTCCCGGTTATTGATTCAGGACAGTGTGGCCGATGATTTCCTGTCGAAACTGACCGCCCGGGTGATGGCCCTGCGCGTGGGCAACCCGCTTGATCCCGGCACCGAGATCGGGCCGCTGATCCACAAGACCCATTTTGACAAGGTGTGTTCTTATTTCGACAAGGCCCGTGACGACGGCGCGACGATCGCCGCGGGCGGGGTGCGCGACGGTGATCAGGGGTGGTTCGTGCAGCCCACGCTATTTACCGGGGCACGCAATGACATGGCGATTGCACAGGAAGAGATCTTTGGCCCCGTGCTGACCGCAATCCGGTTTGCGGATGAAGACGAGGCCCTGCAGATCGCCAATGACATTCCCTATGGCCTGACCGGCTATGTCTGGACCAATGACCTGACCCGCGCACTGCGCTTTACCGATAGGTTGGAGGCAGGGATGATCTGGGTGAACTCGGAAAACGTGCGCCACCTGCCAACACCTTTCGGTGGCGTCAAGGCCAGCGGCATTGGCCGCGATGGCGGCGACTGGTCCTTTGAATTCTACATGGAGCAGAAACATATCGGCCTGGCCACCGGCCAGCACCACATCCCGCGCCTTGGTGCGTGACAGGAAAAGGGGAGGAAAGAGATGGGAGAGATCGTACTTGCCGCCAAGATGACCCACGTGCCCACCATGCTGATGTCCGAGCAGGAAGGGCCGATCAAAGGCAAGCGGCAGGCGGCCATTGACGGCCACCGGGACATTGCCCGGCGCGCCAAGGCGCTGGGCGCCGACACCGTGGTGATTTGCGACACCCATTGGGTGATCAATGCGGGCTTTCACATCAACGCAAATGCGCGGTTCGAGGGGCTGTTTACCTCGAACGAATTTCCCCAGTTTATCCAGGACCTGCCCTATGGGTATGATGGCAACCCTGCGCTTGGGGATGCTATCGCGGCAGAAGCCTCGGGGCGCGGTGTTCATACGCTGGCCCACCACCTCGATAGTCTGGAACTGGAATATGGCACCCTGGTGCCGATGCGCTTCATGAGCCGGGAACACGACATGAAGGTCGTGTCCGTCGCCGCCTGGTGCACGGTGCACGACCATCAGGAAAGCCGGGTGGTGGGCGAGGCGATCCGGGCGGCGGTCGACGCGTCAGACAGCAAGGTGTTGTTGGTCGCGTCCGGCTCGCTCAGCCACAAGATCTGGGCCAACAAGGACTACGCCGCCAATAACGGCACCTTCACCATCAGTTCCGAGTTCAACCGCCAGATGGACCTGCATGTGCTGGAGATGTGGCAGCGGGGCGATCACGCCGCCTTTCTGAAGATGCTGCCAGACTATGCGCAGTTTTGCTGCGGGGAAGGGTCGATGCATGATACGGCCATGCTCTATGGCGCGCTTGGATGGGATGTCTATGACAGGCTTTGCGAGGTGGTGACGGAGTATTTTCCCAGTTCCGGCACCGGTCAGACCAACGTGATTTTCCCCGTGCGCTAGAGACGCGAAGACCAAGGATTTTGGCCAAAATCCTTGGTTGCACGCCAATTTTTTGGATCAAAAAATTGCTTTGGATAAGGCGCAAAACTCTTGGATCAAGAGTTTTGGCGCAGGACAGTCAACTTAGCAGCGCTTCGATCCGGGCCAATGTTGCCGTGTTGACCGCAACTCCCTCCGTTGCGGCCAGGATGCGATGTGACTTGCGCCCGTCCCCGGGCAGTCTTGCACCGTTCTGCGCGTGGATCGCGTCTGTCAGGGCGCTGATCCGGTCTGCAAAGCCGCCGCCAGAGGTCGCGCCGGGGTCGATGGCGATGAAGAACTGGCCGGTTTTCGGCGGTCCGCCCGCCGTGCCGGAAAAGGGCGAGGCATCCTTGCCAAGTGTCGCGCCCGCCAGGGCGGCGGCCATGGTTTCCACCAGCAACGCCACGCCAACCCCCTTATAGCCCCCCGACGGCGCCATGGAGCCTTTCAGCCCGATCTCCGGGTCGGTCGTCGGGTTGCCGTCTGCATCCAGTGCCCATCCAATCGGGATCGGCTTGCCCTCTCGTGCATGTTTCATCACCTCGCTTTTTGCGATGGTGCTGGCGCTCTGGTCGATCATGAACGCGGGCTGACCGTCCGGGCCCGGCACAGCAAGAGAGAACGGGTTTGTTCCGACAACCGGTTTCGCCCCGCCCGAAGGTGCGATCGAGGCGGGGGCGTTGGTAAAGCCCAGACCCACCAGCCCGGCCTGGGCCAGGCGTGTGGTGTGATAGCCCAGAACCCCACAGTTATAGCTGTTGCGGATCGCCAGCGCCGCGATGCCCTGTTCGCGGGCGAGTGGGATCAGCTCAGCAAAGCCCATGTCGATCGCCGAATGGGCAAAGCCCGTGGCGGCATCGACGGTAATCACCCCGGGGCGGGGGATGTTCATGACGGGCTGTGCCCTGCCATCGACCTTTCCGCATTGCACATGTTCGGCATAGATCGGGATATAGGCCAGCCCGTGGCTGGCGACACCATCGGCCTCGGTCGCGGCAGTGGCAACGGCCAGGGGGCGGGCGTTTTCGGGGCTGGTTCCGGCGGCGACAAGCGCGCGGAAGGAAAGGTCTTCGATCTCGGCCAGGGTCAGTCTGCGGGTCTCGGTCATTTTGGGTCTTTCCTCGTCATTGGTCTGTTGGCGCGCCCCGGCCGCAGCGGGTCGGCGTCGGTCGTGAGGGGGCCTTTGGGGGCAACATGAGCACGCCCCGCACTGGTTTCAGAGAGGATGGACGCCCCGCCGGGGCGGGTCAAACGCTTGTGCGACACCCTAGCCGGCAATAGGCGACACGATCCGGTGCCCCGGCATGTGCCAAAGCCGTACGAACGTGACGGGTGCGTCGGGCCCCCAGGTGTTGCGTTCCAGGGCCAATAGCGCGGTGCCTTGCGGCAGATCCATCTGCCTTGCCTCGGCGGGGCCGGCGGGCAGGGCCGAGATCGTGAGTTCCCCCCGCGCGACGGGCACGGTTTCCAGCAGCCATTCATTGGCGCTTTTCCCGGTGAAATCCGCCTGCTCCGCCTGCGGCACGGCGGCAAGGTTGATCCAGCGATCTTCCAGAACATAGGGCGCGCCATCGGCCAGGTGGATGGCGGTCAGGTGCAGGGTCCGGGCGTCATCCGTCAGCCCGAGCGCATAGGCGACGCGGGCAGGGGGTGGCGTGACCTGCCGGGCCAGCAACGCATAGCCGTAGCGTTGGCCGCTGCCTTCGATGTCGTGCCGGATCACCGGGATCTCAATCACCGCCTTGCCTATGGGGTGCAGCGCCACGCGGGTGCCGGATTTGCGGCGGCGTTCCACCAGCCCGGCCTCGGCCAGTTCGCGCAAGGCCCGGTTCACGGTGGTGCGGGCGCAGCCGAATTCCACGGCAAGCTCCGCCTCGTTCGGGATCAGCTCGCCCGGTTTCCATTCCCGGTCACGGATGCGGCGGCGCACCTCGTCCTGCACGCCCTGCCATGTGTTGGGGCTGGCATCGTTCACAGCGCCCCCCGCAGATCCCGGGCGGCGGCCCGATAGGCGCGGGTGATGACGTCGCGGTGGATGTGGCGGCCGTTTTGCACCAGGTGGCGCCCGGCGGACCAGACATCGGTGATCAGGCGGTCGTCGCCCGCGAAGATGGCGGTATCGAGGATCATGTCGCCGGTCAGGCCCTCCAGGTCGGGATGCGCAGTATCGAGTGCCAGCATATCGGCCCACAGG
>Ga0213841_1000650_pt1 | contig 31790 bp, 35 predicted proteins | sample SWPATP23_FD_160125 | JGI IMG/M metagenome (GOLD analysis project Ga0213841, IMG submission 160125) | Coastal seawater microbial communities from Marineland, Florida, United States - SWPA TP2 #3 | ecosystem: Environmental > Aquatic > Marine > Coastal | place: USA: Florida | collected 2016-08-14 | reverse complement strand
GCGGCGCCCTGGCACTCGCCGGCACGGGAATCGTATTCGCCGCGTTTTCGACGACGACGGCGGCGTCGTTCGCGGGAGTCTTCGCCCTCACGGCGGCGATCGGCGTCGCCGCGGTGGCCGTCGCGCCGCGGGTCACCGTCGTCCCGGCCGGTGTCGGGGCGCGCCCGTAACGGCCTCGCCCCGCCCAGGACCCCGCGCAGGACCGCCCCGGAGGGCCGCGCAGGACCGCCGCGCAGGGTCTCACGGCACACAAGGTCACGGCAAACAGGTCGCTGCAAACAGGCGCCCCGGCCGGAAGATCCGGCCGGGGCGCCTGCGCGTCACGGGTTAATCGGGGCGATGCTCATTAGGTGGTCATGGGTCAGGCAGTCGCGGGGGCTTCTTCCTGGGCGCGGACGGCCTGCCATTCCACAATCCGTGCCTGCTGCAGCGGTGTCTTCCGGTTGAAGTGCCAGGCGGCGCCCAGCAGCAGGAACCAGATGGGGGCCACGAACAGCGCCAGGCGGGTGTCATCGGCCTGGGCCAGTGCCACGAGCATGAAAACGAAGAACGCGAGGACCACGTACGGCATGAACGCAGAGCCGGGCATCTTGAAGGCCGAGGCCGCGTGCAGCGCCGGCCGGCGGCGGCGGAACACGATGTAGCTGATGAGGATCATGGACCAGACGAACATGGTCAGCACGGAGGCCACGGAGGTGACGATGGTGAACGCGCCGATCACGGAGTCGCCGGCGTAGAGCAGGACGAGCCCGGCCAGCAGGAAGATGCAGGAGAAGAGCAGTGCGTTCTGCGGGACCTTGCGGACGCTCAGTTTCCCGAAGGCTTTCGGTGCGTTCCCGTCCTGGGCGAGGCCGTAGATCATGCGGGAGGTTGAGTAGATCCCGGAGTTGGCGCTGGAAGCGGCGGAGGTCAGGACCACGAGGTTGATGACCACGGCGGCGATCCCCAGCCCGGCCAGGGTGAACATGCCGATAAAGGGGCTGCTGGCCGGATCGATGGTGCGCCACGGGTTGACGGCCATGATGACCACCAGGGCGCCCACATAGAACAGGAGGACGCGGACCGGGATGGAGTTGATGGCACGCGGCAGATTCTTCTCCGGGTCCTTGGTTTCGGCAGCGGCGGTGCCCACCAGTTCGATGCCGGCGAAGGCGAAGATTGCGATCTGGAAGCCGAGGATGAAGCCGAACATGCCGTGCGGGAACATGCCGCCGTCATTCCACATGTTGGCGAGGTTGGCTTCGGCGCCGTTCGGAGACGTGAAGTGGGTGGCGATCATGACCGCACCGGTGATGATCAGGGCCACGATGGCCACCACCTTGATGATGGCAAACCAGAACTCCGCCTCACCGAACGCCTTGACGGTGGGGAGGTTCAGGAGGACCAGCACAACGGGCGTGAGCAGCGCCGGGATCCACAGGGGCGTGCCGGGAGCGAGCTTGTCCACGTAGCCGGCGATGGCGACGATGTCCGCCACCCCGGTGACTACCCAGAAGAACCAGTAGGACCAGCCGGTGAAGAAGCCGGCCCAGGGGCCCAGCAGGTCTCCGGCGAAGTCGCTGAAGGATTTGTAGTTCAGGTTGGAGAGCAGGATCTCGCCCATGGCCCGCATGACGAAAAACAGCATGAAGCCGATGATCATGTAGACGAAGATGACGGACGGGCCGGCCAGGGAGATGGTCTTGCCGGAGCCCATGAACAGGCCGGTACCAATTGCGCCGCCGATGGCGAGCAGCTGGATGTGGCGGTTGCCAAGGGCGCGGGCGAGGTGCGGCTCGCGGTTCCCGTCGCCGGCGTCACGGTTGGCGGCGGCGGTTCCGGAGGGGGCAATGTCAGATTCTGCAGTGGCCGGAGGGGCCGTGGTGATGCGTTCAGACATGAGGCTTCTTCCTTGTCACAGGCGGCCGCAGCGGGCGGGGGTTCCGCGATGCGGGCCGCACGGATCCGTCAGGATGTGACGGAGGTAACAGTTTTGGCGGGTAGATCAAGATTAGGGCCGGTATTTCTCGGTCCCTGTTGTCGCATCGGCCCGCCTATGTGGACCGGCCGGCCGGTGATGTGCCGTGTGCTCCCGGCGGTGCCAGCGTCCCGCACGGTGCCGGACCAGGCCCGGAACCCGCGTTCCGTGCGGGCTCCGGGGGAGAACGCGACGCCGGCACGGCCGCCCCTTGCGGCCGCCGGCAGCGCGTTTGCGCCACTCGCCTGCCCCCGGGCGCGTTCGACAACTGTCGATCATCTTAGCTTCAGTTGTCGTCCGCTGTCTTTTGTCACATTTTTTTCGCGGCGAGGGCGGTCGTGGCCTAGTTTGTGCCGATCTGGACGTTGCCAATCCGGACGATGCCAACCTGGACGCTCACAGGGTGCGGGCTCAGGCGCCGCCGCACCGCCGCGGCCACGGCCCGGGCCACGTCCGGCGCCGGGTACGCCCCGCTCACGCCGATGCGCACCGTGACGGTCGTTACGGCGGTGCCGGCGCCGGACGTGGCGACGTCAACCGGCGCAGGCGCTTCTCCGGTTACGGCGGACCGGGCCGCGCCCGCGATCGTCTGCCAAAGCGGACGCGCCGGGTATACCGCCGTCACGCCGTCGACCGCTTCAACGATCGCCTGCAGCTCGGCGGGCAGTTCGGCAGCAAGTGCCCCGGCGCCCAACGGCGCTGGGGTGCGGTCCTCGGGGGTGCGGTCCCCGGGAGGCAAAGGCTGGGTCATGGCGTCTCCTGCGGGTCTGGCATCCGGGGCTCCAAAACGTCGGTGATCGTGACATCGATCGCCGTGATGTTCAGTTCTGTTTGCCGGGCCAGGGTCGTGGCCAACTTCCAGCGAAGCTCGGCGGCGCGCTGTTCCAGCGGATGCCCGTACACGACGGCGAGGTCGACGCCCACGGTGATGGGGGCCCCGGGCTCGGTGATGTCCCCGTGCAGGCGGCATTTTCCGGCGGCGGTGCCGGGCAGGGAATCCGCAACGGAGCGGATCAGTGCGGAAATTGAGCCCTCTGTCTCGGTGAGGACGTCGCCGGGTGTGTCGGCGCGCAGTGGAATGCTCCTGCCCGGCCGCAGTTCCAGGCGCAGGTTGCCCAGGATGGCTTTCATCCAGTCGTCGGTGCCGCTGCCGGCCGCGGCGGTGTCGGCGTCGAGCAGTTCACTGCCGAGCGCCGAGAGCCTGCGCAGCGAGGCCAGACCGGACTGGCATTCGGGACATTCCGCAAGGTGTCCGGGATCGCCGATCTGTCCGGTGTCCAGATATTCGCTCAGGTCTGCCAGGCTGTGCCCGCAACTGAGAGTGTCGCCAGGGGTGCTCATCGCCAGTCCTCCATTTCGCGGGCCAGGGTGATGCGGGCCCGGGCAAGACGGCCGCGGACGCTGGCAGTGCTGATGTTCAAGGTTTGCGCAATTTCCTCATAGCTTTGGTCATTGAACGCTTTGAGTACCCAGCAGCGGCGCTGTTCCTCGGGCAGGGCGGCCAGGGCGGCTTTGAGGGCGTCCATCCGGGAACCGCTCAGGGCGGCGTGTTCGGGGTGGTCCCGATGAGCGGCGCCCGCGCCGGCCTCAAGCTTGTGGTCGAGATCGCCGAGGTCCGAATGGTTTTTTCGCAGGCGCAGGTGGTCGATGCTGCGGCTGCCGGTGATGCGCAACAGCCAGCCCTTCACGGCGTCGCCGTTGCGCACGGTGTCGAGCTGCTTCCAGGCCTGCATCAGCGATTCCTGCACGACGTCGTCGGCATCGGTGAGGGAACCGGTCAGACGGCGTGCGGAGGCCCGCATGACGGGGCCGTGCCGGCGGGCCAGCGCCTCGAATGCGGCGGTGTCGCCGTCGGCCGCCCGTCCCACCAGCAGGCCGTCCGGCACGAGGTCCAGTTGATCCGGCGCCGAGGGTGAACCAGTCACGCGCTTTTCTCTGCTTTCATCGCGGGGCTTTCGGGGTGCGGGCTACTCCTTGCTGAGGCCTTCCTTGAGCTTCCGCGCGGCGTCCTTGATGTTTTCGCCGATGTCGGCCGCGGCATCCTTGACCCGTTCGCCGGCTTCCTGCAGCTTGGCCTGGGCCTGCTCGTGCTGGCCTTCGCGCGTGAGGCCCTGGTTGCCTGTCATGCTGCCGGCACCTTCTTTGGCCGCACCGATGTGGTGGATGACCGTGTTGTTGACGTCGTCGATTCCCATGATGTTCTCTCCAGTCGTTACGAGGTGGTGCGGCATGGCGGTACGTTCCTCCGCCCGGCTAGCGGGCGCGTTGAGGACCAGCCACCTTGGTTCTGGTGCCGCTGGTGATTCGGACCAGAACCGGAAGCGGATGGCCCAGCAATGCGTCGATGCCCTGGACCAGTTCGTCGGCGGTGTCCGCGATCTCCCGGGGGGATGCGCCCTGCCGCGCCTGGAGCCGCAGCCGGAGCCCCGTGTCGCCCCTGGTTTCCCAGGCCGAGACCGAGGCGCCGAGCACCTGGCGATTGCCGTCGAGGGCCTGCTTGACGGCCGCCGAGACAAGCCCGGTTTCGACCACCGTGGTGCCGCGGCCGCCGTCGGATTCCTGGCCGACGCGAGATGTCCGGCCGCCGCCCTGCGATGCGAGCCAGGCGATACTGAGCCCGGCCGCCAGGACGAGCACGGCGACCCCGGCCACTGCCCACCAGCTGCGGGCGGGGCCCGGGAGCGGTGCCGAGGCGAGGATGGTTCCGGCCTGATCCATGAGGGAGGATCCCGCGGCTGCCCACCCGCCCGCAACGTCCGGCAGCATCCCGGCGGCGGCCGTTGCGGCGCCGGCCGCGAGCAGCACGAGCCCGGCCAGGGCCAGCAGGATCCGGTTCAATGCCCTGTTCGTGTGACTCATTGCCCCAGCACCCCTTCCCTCATGATGTGGATTGTCGGCGCGATACGGCGGTCCAGGGAGTACGCGGCAAGTTCGCCCTCGACCGCGGCGCCGATCGCATTCCGGTCGACGGAAACGCCCGACGTCGGACGCACCTGGACGCGGACGGCCCGCTGGCCCACCGTGGTGGTGACCTGCCCGGGTGCCAGCCCCGCGGTGAGGCGCGCCCGCCGGGACACTGCCGAGGCGATGACCTCGTGATCGACCACCACGGCGCTCCGGCCGCTCTGCATGGCGTGCCGGGACCGGCGGCCGGGCGTCGTTGCGGCTGCAAGCAGCACCAGGCCAAGAACTGCCAGGCCCGCGCCGGCGGCTACCAGCCCGGCCGGGAGAGTGTTGGCCGGCACCCCGGCGAGCCAGCGGCCCAGCCGCTCGGGGCTGGCAAGGAGCGGACTTTCCTGAAGGAGGGCCAGGACGGTTTCGAGGGCAAGCCAGAGGAAGACGGCGGCGAGGACGCCGGCGGTCAGGATGGATTCCGTGGCCCGCGAGGCGTGGGTCTCCCTGCGAACGAGGCGCCGGATGGCTCGGTCCTGGCTCACGCGGCCTTCCTTTCCTGGTGGTTCCGGTGTGGCGTTCCGGCCGGCGCGTCGACCCTGGCGGTGCCGGCGGGTTGTTGGGCCCCGCTGAGGCGGATGTCTACCTGGCCCAGCGTCCGGCCGGTGAGGTCCAGGCCGCGGGCAATGATGGCTGTCCGGGCCGCCCGGGAGCGATCGAAGACGGAGCCGCCGTCGAGCCCCTGACGCGGACCCAGGAGCGGCGGGAGTGCCAGCTGCACGGAGACTCTCGCGCCGAGCCGGCCCGCATCGTCTTCCAGCGCCGCGGCGACGTTGGACTTCGGGACGCCGAAGGCGTGGGCCGCAATCGCCTCGATTGTGTGCCTGAGGGCTGCCGGTGTGATCCGGGTATGCCCGGCCCGCGTCACGAGGAAGTGCGCTTGCCGCGCAGCGCATCCAGTACTCCGCCAAGATCCAGCCGTCCCTCGGCCGCGCGGCCCAGCACGGTCCCTACGCCCATGAAGAGCGCCGTGAGCAGGAAACCCCAGAGTCCGAACGCCAGGGCGACTACGGCCAGGACTGCTCCGATGGCCAGGCCGGCCAGCATGGGGTTCAAGCCACCCTCGGCTCGGGCCGGGCGTCGTCGGCTTCCTCATCATCGGAGGGCACATGGATGTCCGTGATGGTGATGTTGACTTCCGTCACCTCCATGCCGACGAGGTCTTCGATGGCCGTGTAGACGGCGTCGCGGGCGTTGTCGGCAACCTGCTGGAGGGGGTGCGGGTACTCGACCACCAAGGTGATGTCGACCGCCACCTGGGTTTGTCCGACCTCCACGCTGACGCCCTGGGTGAGGTCCTTCTGCCCGACCTTTTCACGCAGGGTTCCCAGTGCGCGGGCGGCTCCGCCGCCGAGGGCGTGCACTCCTTCGATTTCCTGGATCGCGATGCCGGCGATCTTTGCCACGACGCCGTCTGCGACACTGGTCGCGCCGCGGCCGTCGACCCCTGAGGCCGGTGCGGGCGTGCCCGGCATGGGGGCCGTCGCGGCGGTCGCCTTCAAGGCGGTGGCCTTCGCCGCGGATGCCGGACCGGCCTGGCCCTGGACGTCTGACGGGGTGTGCGTCTGGGTGGTCAAAGCAATCACTCCTGATCGGTTGAGGAAGACGCTCTGTGGCGCCGTCATAGGTAAGACGGGCCCGGAACGGAATTCCTCACGGTCGACTCGGGGTGAGCTGCATCACATGAAGCCTTGGGCAGCCTGAGGCGGGGTGGTCAGGTGGCTGCCGGCAGCGCCCGCCGGGGGGGCACGAGGCGGCGGACCGGCAAACGGCTGCCGGCAGCACCCGACAGGCCACTCAGGCGGCGGCCGGGCAGGCCTACTGGGCAGCCAGGCGCGTGGCCCGGAGTACGGCGTCTGTGAGGGATACCGCCCCGCCCTCGGGGCCCATTACGCTGCGATGCCGGCTGTCCAGGACCTCAAGGCGCCACTGAGGCTCCTCAATCCGGAGCTCACGGGCAAGGTCCTCGGCGGTGAAGAACTTCTCCGGGGCGTGGTCATGGTCCGCGCCCCACGGAGGAAGCCCGTCGGGGTGGTGGCCGACGATCAGTAGCGTGCCGCCGGTCCGCACCGCGGCGGCGGCGAGCTGCAGCGCCTGTTGCCACGGCATCTGGGTGGAATGCAGGAACTGGGCTGTGACGAGGTCGAACAACCTCTCCGGGACCCATGTGGCGAGGTCCTGCTGGACCCATTCGATGGTGGCCTCCTGGCCCCGTTCCCGGGCATGCTCGGCCGCACGTTCAAGAGCGACGGCGGAGACATCCAGGGCTGTGACCGCCCAGCCGCGGGCGGCAAGCCAAATGGCGTCCGCACCTTCACCGCAGCCCAGGTCCAGGGCCTTGCCGGGCGGCAGATGCGCCGCCTCCGCGATGAGCTGCGGATTCGGCTGCCCGCTCCACATCCTGGGGCGGCTGCTGTACCTTTCGTCCCACATCCGGGCCGCTGTGCCGGGCGCAACGTGATCGTCGGCGCCATGCTGGTGGCTATGTTCTGTCATGATTTCCCCTCATCACGGCGGTACGCCGGGTTTCGCTGACTGTTTGCAGGCACGACGGCGGTGACGAACCCCGCCGGCGCGGACCGGCGCCGGGTCTCCCTGCCGAAATTCCGGTGCTCTTCAAGGGCCAGCCCGAATGAACCGACAAAGTCCGCGGCGCTCTTGCGGGCCGGGGGGCGGTTGTCGATGCCAAAGGTCAGTTGCTCGCCGGCGTATTTCGCCGTGGCCCGCGCGTACCGCATGTAGGGCGACCCGGAGGCGACGATTTCCTTGGAGAAATAGTCAAAGGCCACGACGCTTCCGGGGGCGGTGCCAGCGATCCTGCGCAGTGTTGCCTCGACCGAGGCGCGGTCCAGGTACATGGTCACCGCTTCCCACAGAAAAAACGACGGCCTGCCGGGGTCGAAACCCGCCGCTACAAGCTTGTCCATCCAGTCCTCAGTCTCGAAATCCGCGGACACGTACGTGGCCTGACGCGTCGACAGGCCCGCTCTCTCGAGCATCCCGAGTTTGTACGCCTGGGTCCGGGGCGTGTCGATTTCAAAGCATCGTACGCCGTCTTCCGGTGACAGCCGGAACGCCCGGGTGTCGAATCCCGCGCCGAGGACCACGAGCTGGTCAACGCCGTCCAGATGCCGCCGGACGGCGGCATCGTAAAGGCTGGTCCGTGCCGTCGGGTGATGGCGCATCGGAGCCTGTCCCTGGTACGGATACCGGTAGATCCTGGGAACGTAGCCGGTCAGCAGGTGGCCCACGAGGGTGGGGGCAGTCTCCAGCCGGAACCCTTCCTGGGACACATTCGGCATGACCGCCATGAGCCGGGCAGCCGGGACATCCGGCCTCGTTTCCAGCCGGTGCTGCATGTAGCGCGTGTAGAGGGAAGACAGCACAGTGGCCGACACGCCTGTGCGCCGGCTGTACGCGAGCAGCCGGGGGACGGCCGCGACGTAGCCGGCGGTCCCGATGGGCAGCAACAGCACCTGGATGGCCCGAAAGAAGCCAGCGGCGACAATTCCCGGCATCGTGCCCCGCCTCCTCTCATCCCCCGCCCGCCAACCATGCTCCTCCGGCCCGCAGCAGTGGTCAATAACGGCTGTGGTCAACAACGGCTGAGGCCGGCAAAGGTGGCCAACAGGCGGCGCTGACCCGTCAACGCCCCTTTGACCCCGTGGCTTGACCCCGTGGCTTGACCCCGCGGCCGGTGCGAAGAGACACATGGAAATCACGCTCTGGAAACGATTTCGAAACCTGTGTCGTGAATGCTGGGCGCAGGATCTTGAAAAGCTGGGGAAGGCAATGATCATGGACGTTGAAGAAGCACGGCACATCCGCAGCTCCAGTGAGCTGAACGTGGGGGACGAGATCGAGGCCTGGCACAACGGCAAGCTCTTCCACCGGGGCACCGTGACCCAGACGGTCAAGGCCGTGGACCTGTTTTGGATCCTGGACTCTCGGACGGGAACGCGCCGCCTGATCGACGCCGAGGCACTCGTGATCCTGCGGGCAGCAGACCCGGGCACGGCCAAGGCGGCGTCCCGGGCAGCCGCCCGCACGCCTGCCCCGTCGCCCCATATGCCGCTGTTTCAGGCCCCCAGCCTGGCGGGCTAGGAGCGTGGCCGGCGGCCATGGATACGGGGCCGGGCCCTGCCGGATGATAGACTGGTGAAACTTGATGTGCAGTGATGCCCACTTTGATCTGATTGACGAGCTCTGATTGATGAGCTTCGACGGACCGGTTTCGGTCCGTCACACGGATCTCCTGCCGGATTCCTTCGGACTCCGCCCGCAGGGAGTGGGATTTTTTCATGTGAGAGGCACATCCTGCGTCGATGAACGCGTTCCATTTGGTCCCGGTGGCCGCTTGCCGAAGTTTGGCAGCAGCCCGGTTGATCACCTGACTTTTCTTCGGCGAACCCTTGGGCCAACCGGCACCGGGGGCCGATATCCGCATGGATACCGCCTGAAAGACCTTGAAACTCATGACTACTTTTGCTGCCCTCGGCACGCCCAAGGCCCTTGCCGACACCCTCACCGCCCAGGGAATCGTTGAGCCGTTCCCCATCCAGGTCAAGACCCTCCCGGACACCCTGGCCGGACGCGACGTCCTGGGCCGCGGCCGCACCGGCTCCGGCAAGACCATTGCCTTCGCCATCCCGCTTGTAGCACGACTCGCTGAGCGGGAAGCCAAGCACTTCCGCAAGCCCGGCCGCCCCATGGGCCTGGTCCTTGCGCCCACCCGTGAACTGGCCACCCAGATCAACGCCACCATCGAGCCGATGGCCAAGGCCATGGGCCTGAACACCACTGTGATCTACGGCGGCATCTCCCAGGCCCGCCAGGAAAAGGCGCTGCGCGCCGGCGTCGATATTGTCATCGCCTGCCCGGGCCGCCTGGAGGACCTGATCCGCCAGCGCATCCTGACCCTCGAGGGTGTCGAGATCACCGTCCTGGACGAGGCCGACCACATGGCCGACCTCGGCTTCCTCCCGGTCGTCAAGAAGCTCATGGACATGACCCCCAGCCAGGGCCAGCGCCTGCTTTTCTCCGCCACCTTGGACAACGGCGTTGACAAGATCGTCCAGCGTTACCTGTCCAACCCGCTGACCCACGCTGTGGATGAATCACAGGCCGCGGTCACCACCATGGAGCACCACGTGCTCGTGGTCAACGACCAGACCGTCAAGAAGCAGCTGATCGTCGAGCTCGCTTCGGGTGCCGGCCGCCGGGTGCTCTTCCTGCGCACCAAGCACCACGCCCGCAAGCTGGCCAAGACCCTGACCGACGCCGGCATCCCCGCCGTCGACCTTCACGGCAACCTTTCGCAGAACGCCCGTGACCGCAACCTGGCCGAGTTCTCCTCCGGCGACGTCCGCGTCCTGGTGGCCACCGACGTCGCCGCCCGCGGCGTCCACGTCGACGACGTCGAGCTGGTCATCCACGTCGACCCGCCCACGGAGCACAAGGCGTACCTGCACCGCTCGGGCCGTACCGCCCGCGCCGGTTCGGACGGCACCGTGGTGACCCTGACCCTGCCCGAGCAGCAGTCCGACGTCAAGAAGCTCATGAAGGCGGCCGGCGTCGAGGTCAACTTCGAGCGCGTCACTGCCAACTCGCCGCTGGTTGCCGAACTGGTGGGCGAAATGGCCGACAAGATTGATCCGCGCACCCGCGCCGCGCTCCTGGCCGCCAAGGCCGCGCAGCACGGCGGCGGCACGTCGACCGGCGCCAACGCCGAGCGCAAGCGCGCACGCCGCACCACCCAGGCTGCACCCACTGCGGGTGGCCGCGGCGGTCGTGGCGGACGCGGACGCGTCGGAGCCGAGGCTCCCCGCACCGATCTGCCGCGCGCCGAGCGCCGCGCCGTGGCCTATGAAGGCCAGGCCGCTGCCCGCAACGCTGCAGAGCGCGTCGCGGAGAAGAACCAGGACCGCGCCGACGCCGAGCGCGCCGAGCGCCGCAATGCCCGCGGCCGCGGCCGCGTGACTGCTTACGGGCACCACAACGATGTCCCGGCCGCCGGCGGACGTGCCGCTGCGGGCCGCGGGTCGGACGGACGCGCCGCAGAAGGACGCGGCGACGCCCGGGGCGCTTCGGCTCCCCGCAGCGGTGCTCCCCGCAGCGGTGCTCCCCGCGCGGGTGGCACGGCCGGCGGCCAGCGCAACGGACGTCCTGCAACCGGCCAGCGCGCTGCAGCCGGCGCCAAGTCCGGCGGAAGCAAAGCCGGAGGCAGCGCGGCTGTCTGGTCCTCCAACACCGGTGGCACCTCGGGCGGATCCTACGCCGGCGGCGGCAACGGCCGCTCCAGCGAGGGCCGTCCGGCACGCAGCGGCGGCCCCCGCCGCGCGTCGGCTCCGGCCTCAAACGAACGCCGCAGCCGCTAAGGTTCCGGTTTTCCGCTGGACAAAGTAGCTGGCGCTACGCAAACGGACGGCTGCTACGGGGATCCCCGTAGCAGCCGTCCGCGGGCGTAGCGGCTGTCCGAAAACGCCGCAGAAATCTGAGCCCTACCAGCCGCGGGCGCGCCACTCCTCCAGGTGCGGGCGTTCCGCACCCAGGGTTGTCGGCTTGCCGTGGCCCGGGTGCACCAGGGTGTCATCCGGATAGACGTCGAACAGCCGCTCGCTGACATCGGTGATCAGCTGGGCAAACCGCGCCGGATCCTTCTGGGTGTTGCCCACGCCGCCGGGAAACAGCGAGTCGCCGGAAAAGATATGTGCCGGACCATCCGGATCCTGGTACACCAGCGCCACCGAACCCGGCGTGTGCCCGCGCAGATGCACTGCCGTCACGGCGAAGCCGTCGAAGTTGCCGACGTCCCCGTGATCCAGCAGCACATCGACCTTCACCGGCAGTTCGGGGGCGTCCTCCGTCCCGGCCGCCGTCTTCGCACCGGTCGCTTCCACCAGTTCCGCCAGTGCGCGGACGTGGTCCCAGTGCTGGTGCGTCGTGGCAATCAGCGCCAGTTTCGGCGCCGCCGTGGTATCCGCGGCGGCGTCCGCGAGCAGCCCTTCGATGGCGGCCAGATCATCGGCCGCATCGATCAGGAGCTGCGCGCCGGAAGCCTTGGCCGTGAGCAGGTACACGTTGTTGTCCATTTCGCTGACCGAGATCCGGCGGATGGTGATATCACGTAGCGAGTGAATGAGTGAGTCCATGGACTTCAGTCTAGGACGCGCTATTCGCGGCCCTGGGACACCCAGCCGGGGTCCGCGGAGCGGGAGCCGACGACGGCGTCCGCGGCGGCGTCGAGCGCCTTGAGTTGCGCCGGCGTCAGCACGAGCGCCAGGGCACCCAGATTCTCATCGATCCGGTCCGCCTTGCGGGTGCCGGGGATGGGGACCACCGGGAGCCCGAGCTTCCGGCCCTGGGCCAAGAGCCAGGCGAGCGCCACTTGGGCGGGCGTCGCCGGTTTGCCGGAGACGGTGTGCTCGGCGGCGACTGCCTTCACGGCTGCCACCACGCCCTGGTTGGCCGCCGCTGCGTCCTGGGCGAAGCGCGGGATGTTGCGGCGGAAGTCGTTACTGCCCAGCGTTGAAGCGTCCACGGTGCCGGTGAGGAATCCCCGGCCCAGCGGCGAGTAGGGCACGAATCCCACGCCGAGCCCGGCCGCGGCAGGAACAACGTTGCGTTCCACATCGCGGCTCCAGATGGACCACTCGCTCTGGACCGCGGCGATCGGGTGGACGCTGCTGGCCTCGCGCAGCTCCTCGGCCGTCACTTCGGACAGGCCCAGATGCCGCACCTTGCCGGCCTGCACCAGCTTCGCCATGGCCTCCACGGTTTCCACAATCGGAACGCGGAGGTCACGGCGGTGCATGTAGTACAGGTCAATGGTGTCGGTGCCGAGCCGCTGCAGGCTGCGGTCCACCGCCTGCTGCACGTAAGCGGCGTCGCCGCGGATGTCCGTGTAGCCGGCCGACGGGGTTCCCACCAGGCCGAACTTGGTGGCCAGTTGGACCTCGCCCCGCCGCTCCTTGAGCAGTTTCCCGATCAGCTCCTCATTGCTGCCGCCGCCGTAGATGTCCGCCGTGTCCAGGAACGTGACGTCGGCGTCGACGGCGTGGTGCAAAGTCTTCAGGGCTTCGGCCGGATCCACCTCCCCGTAGACCGGGGTCAGGGCCATGCCGCCGAACCCCAGGGGGCTGACCATAAGGCCGTCGCCGAGCCGGACTGGTGCTGCCGTCATCTTGGTCTCCATTCGCGCACTGAATAGTTCCGTAGGACTTCCGTCCCTGCCAAGAACCCCGGGATGCGCGCGGCTATTCCGGCCCCTGTTATAGGCCGGGCCGACGATTCTCCCCACCTTTGAATGCTGGGCGGCCAGTACGACGGCGCGCCGCGGGGACACGCCGTCGTACTGCCCTAAACGTGGGGAGCTTCCGTGGGGGAGGGCCGGACCGCGTCTTTTGCCGGTTGCTCTGCCGGGAGGAGTTTCAGGCCCGCCGCGCAGCCGACGATTCCGGCGATGAACAGCAGCTTGAGCGGGCTGGCCGGTTCGACGCCGGTGGCCATCGCCCAGCCGACCGTCAGTGCGGCGCCGATCCCCACCCAGACGGCGTAGGCGGTGCCGAGCGGAATACGCTTCACGGCCAAGCCGAGCCCCACCATGCTGAGGGTGGCCGTCACGGCGAACACGAGGGTGGGCAGCGGGCGGGTGAACCCGTCTGACAGGCCCAGGGCCGTGGCCCAGACCGCTTCCAGCACAGCGGAAGCGAGCAGAACCAGCCAGGCAAGGGCAGGGGTGGAGCGGTCTTCGGGGCGTGGGTTCGATGCCATGGTCATGCCACCAGCTTCAGGCCGGCGACGCTTACGGCAATCCCGCCAAGCAGCAGGAACCGCGCCGCGGTTGCGCGTTCAACTTTCGCGATCATCGCGTAGCCGGACGTCAGGACGACGCCGACCCCCACCCAGACGGCGTAGGCCGTTCCGGTGGGGATGGACTGCATCGCGACGGCGAGACCCCCCGTGCTGGCGAGAACCGAAACGAGGAAAACGAGGGCCGGCACCAGCCGGCGGCGGCCCGTGGACTGGGCGGTCCGGTGCAGGGCGGCGGCCCAGACGGCCTCCAGCGCCCCGGAAAGAATGAGTATTAGCCACGACATGACAGCTCCTGTGGCCAGTCTTGTCGCGTGCCGGGTACTGAACCGTCGTCCGGAGGCCCGGAAGAGGAGGGCCTTGGCCCCCAAGTTTAGCAAAGCCGCGTTGGAGCCCGGGATTACAGTCCGGCGGCGTCGCTCCAGACCGTGAACGTGCGCCCCACCGGGTAGTGCCTGCAGGGCTCGTCCGGGGCGGCAAGGTCTCCGGCGTCGATATCGGACGCCGCCGACACCACGGCGCGGCCGTCGGCGTTGGCCAGGGTGGCCCGGGCACCGATGCGCCGCAGGGCCGGCATGGCCCCGCGTTCCAGACGCTGGACAGTGATGTCGATGCCCACGATTCCTGCGACCAAGCCGTCCGGACGGGTGAACACGGGGTGCGTGAAGGTCAGGACATACTCGTCGGTACAGAGGAAGTCCACGTAGGGCCCGGTGACATGAGCTCGGCCCGTTTCCACCGGGATCCGGAACCACTCCGCCTTGACGTAGCGGCTGATGGAGTTGGGGCTGAAGTTGGCCAGGGCGTCCACGGGTTCCAGGTCCGGTCCCTGCCACCAGGCTATGTAGCTCCGCTCGGGCCCGAGCAGCCCCGCGTTGGCGATGAACCCCGCACCGGCTGCGTAGCCGTCGGGCAGCTGCACGAGTTCCTCGACCACCGGCCGGATGAGCTTGTCCACGGCCGTGCCGGTGACCTTGCCGGACATGGCGGCCAGGGCGGACCCGGCCTCAGCAGCCCACGCCGCAAGGCGGTGCTCGATTCCGCTGATCGTGACGTCGAGTTCGGCGGCGGCCTGCCCGGCTGCCTTCTCAACAGGGACGCGTTTAGCCGACGCGGCGGATGGTCCTGCGGTGGAGGTGGTTTCTGACATGCTTTCTGCCTTAGCTCGAAGGTGCCGGGACATGTGCGGTAGAGGTTGGCCGGTCAAAATCATGGGTCAAAATCTTGCGGTCAATAGCGTTTGGCATGCTCGGTCAGGAGCCAGTCGGTGGTGGCGGCGATCAGGGCCTTGACCCCCGATTCGGCGGCCGCCGGCTGGTGGGCCTCGATCGCGGCGGCCACGTCCTCGAGGATCACGCCGGTGCGCCCGCGGTAGCCGGAGTCCGCACAAGGCAGCAGTGTGAGGGTGCCAAGATCGGCCTGCAGCCGGATGAGCTCCCGGGCGAGCCGGGCGGAGCGGGCAATGGCCGCGACTTCCAGCAGGAACTCCGATAGCGCCAGGCGCCAGCTCAGGGAGTCGTCGTCCTCCGCCGGGATGAACGAGCGCAGCGTGGCGATGTCGGCGGCATCGGAGCGCCGGGCGGCGACTCCCGCGCAGGCGGCGGCGATCGCCTGGTAGTGCAGCGCCAAGTCTCGGATCTGCAGCCGGCTTAACTCGTGCAGCTGCGTCAGGGCCCGTTCCCGGGAGGGCAGCACGTTGTCGGCAATGAAGCTTCCGCCGCTGCGACCGCGGGCGGTCCGGATGATGCCCGAGGCGCGCAGCTGGGACAGGGCCTCCCGTGCCGTCACCGCAGACACTCCGAGGGCCGCGGCGAGCTCGGTTTCGTTCGGGAGCCGCTGGCCGCTGGTCAGCAGCCCGGTCTCCACCGCCTGCTCGATCCGGCCGCACACCTCGTCCACGAGGCCGCGGGATTTGATCGGCGTGAACACAGCCGCCAGGCTCCGGGAGGCGCCCTTGGGCGACAACAACATCAGGGCCTCCCTTCCCTCCGGCGGTATGCGGCCGCCCCCGGCCGGGCCTTCATGCAGAGTCCGGGTGCAGTGTCCGGGTGCAGAGTCCGAGTGCAGTGTCCGGGAGCGGCGCCGCCGTGCGCCGCCCGGGCTGATGACATCCTAATCCGGGCTTTGCAGAGGGTCTATACATAAATCCTATGAAGTAATAGCATTTTGGCCAGCAGCCCGGTGTGGACTGGATCACATTCTGCTGTGTGGCTTTCTCGTGGACGATCTGGCAACGACGTTAGGCGCAACCGCATGACCGAAACACTGGCCGCTGGCACGTCGACCGGTACCGAAGAGGTTCCGGCGATCCGCCTGCGCAAACTCACGAAGGTCTTCGGGGATACCACCGCGGTAAATGCCGTGGACCTGGACATCCGGCACGGGGAATTCTTCTCCATGCTCGGCCCGTCCGGCTCCGGCAAGACCACGGTCCTGCGGCTGATCGCCGGCTTCGAGCTCCCGACCTCCGGCAGCATCGAACTCGAGGGCAAGGACGTCACCGCGATGGCGCCCTTCCAGCGCGACGTCAACACCGTTTTTCAGGACTACGCACTGTTCCCGCACATGTCGCTCGTGGACAACGTCGCCTACGGACTGCGGGTGCGCGGAATGCCCGGGAACCAGCGACGGGAGCGGGCCAGGGAAGCCCTGGACCGCGTCCAGCTGGGCAAGTTCGTCGGACGCAAACCCGCCCAGCTCTCCGGCGGCCAGCGGCAGCGCGTTGCCCTGGCCCGGGCGCTCGTCGTCGAGCCGAAGGTCCTCCTGCTGGACGAGCCGCTCGGCGCCCTGGACCTGAAGCTCCGGCAGCAGATGCAGGTCGAACTCAAAGAATTGCAGCGCTCCCTGGGCATTACGTTCATCTTCGTCACCCATGACCAGGAAGAGGCCCTGACCATGAGCGACAGGATCGGCGTCTTCAACAACGGGAGCATCGAGCAGATCGGCACGGCACACGAAATCTACGAGCGCCCCGGCGGCATCTTCGTGGCCAATTTCGTCGGCACCTCCAATATCTTCGACGCCGGCCAAGCCCAGGCGGTCTATGGCCGCGCGGAGCCCTTCTGCGTCCGTCCCGAACGGCTGCTCGTCACCTGGGCCGGGGAACCGGAACACGGGGCCGGCACAACCTCACTGCCCGGAACGGTGACGTCGTTCGTGTACGTCGGGCACGCCACCCAGGTTCGCGTGCAGCTCGACGGCGGGCCCGTCGTCGTCGCGCTCGTGCCGGACAAGCTTCCCGGCAACGACGAGGAACTGGTGAACCGGCCGGTCACCGTCAGCTGGAGCGACGACGCCGTCGTCTGGCTTCCGGCCCCCGGCACCTGATGCCGGGCCGTGCCGGGCGTCCGTCCCGAAGCGCGGAAATTTAGTCCTGCACCGATTCACCCCCAGCGAAAGGTAAGGATCATGGCACCAAGAACGAAGGCCTCCCTCGTGGTCGGGGTGGTTGCGGCGGCAGCACTCATGCTGTCCGGCTGCGGAACCAGTGGTGGAGGGGGTTCCGCACCATCGGCGCAGGCGACCAAGACGGAGATCGGCACCGGTGAGGGCCAGCTGTCCATCCTCGGGTGGCCCGGGTACGCCGAGGACGGGAGCAACGACCCGGCGGTCGACTGGGTGCATCCGTTCGAACAGGAGACCCAGTGCAAGGTCAGCTTCAAGCCGTTCGGCACCTCGGATGAGGCCGTGACGCTGATGCGCACCGGGCAGTACGACGTCGTCTCGGCCTCCGGGGATGCCTCGCTGCGCCTGGTCGCTGGCCAGGATGTGCAGCCGGTCAACATGAGCCTGTTGAAGAACTACCCGGACATCTATCCGTTCCTGAAGGACAAGGCCTGGAACACCGTCAATGGTGTGAACTACGGAATGCCCCACGGCTGGGGCGCCAACCTGCTGATGTACACCACGGACAAGGTCACCCCGGCGCCCACTTCCTGGAGCGCGGTGTTTGACGATGCCGCCAAGAACACCGGCAAGGTCACGGCCTACGATTCGCCGATCTACATCGCCGATGCCGCCGTCTACCTCATGGCACACAAGCCGGAGCTGGGCATCAAGAACCCCTACGCCCTCGACAAGGACCAACTGGCCGCCGCCGTCGATCTGCTCAAGCAGCAGCGAACTCACATCGGCGAGTACTGGAGCGACGTCCTCAAGGAAGTCCAGGCCTTCACATCCGGGAGCACCGTGGTCGGTACTACCTGGCAGGTGGGGGCCAGCATCGCGCAGGCCGACGGAGCCAAGGTCGCGACCCTCATCCCGGACGAGGGTGCCACCGGATGGTCTGACACGTGGATGATCGGGTCCAAGACCAAGAACCCGAACTGCGCCTACAAGTGGCTCGACTACATCGCCAGCCCCAAGGTGAACGCCCAGGTGGCGGAGTACTTTGGCGAATCCCCGGCGAACGCCAAGGCCTGCGAACAGACCAAGGATCCCAACCACTGCGAGACCTACCACTCCGGTGATGCGGCCTACGCCGACCGGATCTGGTACTGGACCACTCCGGTGGCCGAATGCCTCGATGGGCGCAAGGACGTCAAGTGCACGGACTATTCGGAATGGACCAAGTCCTGGACGGAGATCAAGGGCTGATTCCCGGCCTCTGACCGCACCGAATCCGGAAAGAACAGCCGGCCCCGCGGGCCGGCAGAAACTAAGGCGACATGGCACAACAGACGCAACAGCTTCCGCCCGGCCCGCCCCGTAACTCCGGGGCCGTGCCCCGGGCGAAAGCCAACAACTTCTCGGCGCTGCTGCACCGCTCGCCCCGGCTGAGGCTTGCCGCGCTGCTCACAGCCCCGGCAGGCTGGCTGGTGCTTGTCTACATCGCCGCCCTGGCGGCACTGCTGATCACCGCGTTCTGGACCGTGGACACCTTCACCGGAGAGGTGTCCACGGAGTGGACCACCGAGAACATCGTCACGGTCCTGACCGATCCGGTGTACCAGCGGATCACCCTGCGAACACTCTGGATCGCCGTGGCGGTCACCGTGATCGACATGATCCTTGCCCTGCCCATCGCGTTCTTCATAGCCAAGGTGGCTCCCGCCCGCTGGGAGAAACTGCTCGTGGTGGCCGTGCTGATGCCGCTGTGGGCCAGCTACCTCGTCAAGGCCTACGCCTGGCGCAACGTCCTGGCAGAGGGCGGGCTGCTGGAGTGGCTGGGAGCGCCGATCGGCCTGTCGTCGCCGGGCTATGGCGAGACCGCCGTCATCCTGACGCTGTCCTACATCTGGCTGCCGTACATGATCCTCCCGATCTACGCGGGCTTTGACCGGGTGCCTGACTCCCTGCTGGAGGCCTCCGGGGACCTTGGCGCGAAGCCGCTGACCACGATGCGCCTTGTCATGCTTCCGCTGCTGGTCCCCTCCATCATCGCCGGCACGATCTTCACGTTCTCCCTGTCCCTGGGCGACTACATCACCGCCCAGATCGTCGGCGGTACCACCCAGATGCTCGGCACCGTGGTCTACGCGAACGTCGGGGCGGCCAACAACCTGCCGTTCGCCGCCGCGGTATCGCTGGTGCCGATCGCCATCATCATGTTCTACCTCTTCATCGTCCGCCGCACCGGCGCCCTGAACAACCTGTAGCGCGAGGAGCATCATGAGACTTTCCCGTGGCGCCAAAGTGGTCCTGGGCGTCATTACCGCACTGGTGCTTTTGTTCATCTACATCCCGCTGATGCTGGTGGTGGTGAACTCGTTCAACGCGGACCGGACGTTCGGCTGGCCGCCCAAGGGCTTCACGCTGGAATGGTGGGCCAAGGCTTTTGACTCGCCCGGCGTCAGGGAGGCCGTCCTGTCCTCCCTGTGGGTGGCAGTGGTCTCGACCCTCATCTCGCTGGTGCTGGGGACGCTGCTGGCGATCTCACTGCAGCGTTATAAGTTCTTCGGCCGGGACGTCATCAACCTCCTGGTGATCCTGCCCATCGCGTTGCCCGGGGTTGTCACGGGCATCGCCCTGAACAACATGTTCACCACAATCCTGGGCGTCCCGCTGAGCCTGTGGACGGTGGTGATCGCCCACGCCACGTTCTGCATGGTGACGGTGTTCAACAACGCCATTGCACGGCTCCGCCGCACCAGTGCCGGCCTGGAGGAAGCCTCGGCCGATCTCGGCGCCGGCGTCTTCACCACCTTCGGCCTGGTGACATTCCCGCAATTGCGTTCCGCCCTGCTGGCCGGCGGGCTGCTGGCCTTCGCGCTGAGCTTCGACGAGATCATCGTGACCACGTTCACGATCGGGGCCGGCGAGACCACGCTGCCGATCTGGATCCTGCAGAACCTCTTCCGGCCGAACCAGGCGCCCGTGGTCAACGTCGTGGCCGTCGTGCTGATCGTGGTCTCGATCGTTCCCATCTGGCTTGCGCAGCGGCTCTCGGGGGACTCGGTCGGCGTCAGCGGTGCCCGCGTGAAGGCGGACGGGCACTAGTCGGTGCCCGGCTCCGCCGGATCGATGGAGACCACTGCCAGGAAGCCGCGGCCCAGGATTTCCGGCGTCGCGGTATCGGAGCCGACGACGGCGTCATAACGGTTCAGCTCGACGGGCTCCGTTTCAGGAACGACGTCGGCCGCCGCCTCGCCCGCCGTCCCGGGGCTGACGGTGGCGGAGCCCTGCAGGAGGATGCCGAACTGGCCCGCGAACACCGGATGGGCGCGTTTCTTGGATAGTTCGATGATGGACGTGTAGCCCTTGAAGGAGCCGTTGCGGGTAATGACGTTCAGGTCCTTGATGTCTCCGGTGGGCAGTGCCCCGGCAGAGTCAGCGCCGCCGGAGAACCGGAACGGGCGGTACTTCTCGAGCGGGTGCTCGGCGCCGTCGACGCTCAGGAGCAACAACTCGCCGTCGATCACGGTCAGCACGCGGTCCATGCCGGCAAAAGTGGAGAAGGCGCCCGCCGTGGAAACCTCGGCAATGCTGACCCGCCAGTCCCAGGCGGTGTCCTGCGCAGTGCTTTGGGCGGTCTGTACGGACGGGGTCCGGGGATGGCGTGCCACTTCGCGCGTCACCCCGCCGCCGTTGCGCCAGGGGTGTGCTTTGAGCTCGGCATAACGGATGATCTCCATGGCCTCAGCCTATCGGCCCGCCCGGCGTGGCTGGCCCGCCCGGCGTGGCTGGTCCGCCCCGGGTCGCGTCGGCGCGTCGGCGGCTGCTGGTGCTGCTGCCGGTTATGCCGGCACTGACGCAAAGTCGGCGGCGGCGGAGCGGTCTTGCTAACGTCAGAGGCAGGAAGCGTGCAGAAGGAGCCCGAATGTTTGTCAAAGTGTGCGGTCTTAGCACCCCGGACTCGGTCCGCACCGCGGCCGACGCCGGCGCGGACGCGGTCGGCTTCGTCCTGACCCTCAGCCCCCGTGAAGTCACGCCGGAACAGGTCAGGAACCTCCTCGCCTACGTCCCCGACGGGATGCCCGCGGTGGGGGTGTTCCGGCACGAACCGGCCGCCGACGCCGTGGCCCTCGCCCGCGAGGCCGGCCTGACCTGGGTCCAGCTTCACGGCGACCGCTCACCCGCAGACGTCCGGACAGTGCACGATGCCGGGATGAAGCTGATCCGTGCCGTCACCATGGCCGCCACCGCGGAAGCCTTCACCAGCTGGGGCGAGGAGCTGCTCCTGATCGACGCCGCCGTCCCGGGATCCGGCGAAGCCTGGGACTACGGCTCCGTCCGGGCGTTGGCGCTTGACGGGCGGAAGTGGCTCCTCGCCGGCGGCCTCGATGCTGCCAACGTGGCCCGGGCAGCGGCGGAGGCCGGCGCCTGGGGAGTCGACGTCTCCTCGGGCGTCGAGTCGGCGCGCGGCATCAAGGACCTGGCCAAAATCAGGGACTTCGTGCAGTCAGCCAAGTCCTAGTCATGAGCCCGGCCCGGACGAGGCACGCGGCATAGGCCGCACGGCGGTACGGAGCACTAGGCACCTGCTTCACGGCGCACACGCAGGAGAGCGGCAGCGCGGGACGGTTCCCCCGCTGCCGCTCACCGAACGGGCCGGCATCAAACGCTGCTGTTGCCGCCTGCGCCTGTCCCCGTCGGCTCAGTTCCTAGGAGCGTTTGATGATGACGTCATCGATGTATTCGTCGCCCTTCTGCCGGTTGTGCTCGGCCCCGAGCTGAACCTTGCTCAAGCTGCTCCCCAGCATGCTGACGCTCGAGCTGCTGTATCGCTGCACGCCGTCGAACCAGACTTGGATTGTTGACGAACTGCCGTTGGCGGTCACCCGCATGCTGACGTGGTGCCACGCACTCAGGGAAATGCTTGATGCGATCAGCTTCGTGTAGACAAAAGTGCCGTTCGGCGCCGTCACGCGGAGCCATAACTGCCCATTGCTGTTGTAGCGGTAGATGTCCGCAACGCGCGTCGATCCGGAGAAGAACCGGAAATATGGGACGTCATTGCCGGAAACGCCGGCCACGGTGATCTTGAACCATCCATCGGCGTATGAGGTCTTGGTTCCTGAAGCGAACGCCGGCGAGGAGAGGTTCGCGAGCGAACCGGAATCCGTGGTCACGTGCAGTTTGGCTGAACGGGTACCAGAATGGTTGAGGGAGCTGGTAGTTGCCGTGCCCGTTCCTGACACCTTGGGGATGAGGCCGCACCAGCCGCCCGCCTCAAAACCCGTGGCAAGTACAACGCTGCCGGGATAGGAGTTTGTGGGTGCCGGGCTGCAGGTTGCGGCGGTCGCGGCCTGGGCTGAACCAAAAACAAGGGAACCGGCTACGAGCAATCCGAGCGTCCCCGCCATGCTGAGTGCTTTGAGTTTTCTCATTGACAATACTTTCCGTGCTTGGTTCGACGTGTTGATGTGGGCTCGTGCCGCAGCACGGAGTGGGTTGGCTTCTGTCATGCCAGTTGCGCCAGGTGGACCAACTGCACGACCACCGAGATGCCGACTACGGCCAGCAGGGCCGCGGTGGTGATCACCACGGGCCGCGGGAGTGCCTTGTCCGGCTTCAACACGCGCAGCACATCGCAGCTCACGAGCGCCGATACGGTGGCCAGTCCTATCAGGAAGATGATCATTTTGCACGCACCAGGACGTGCTTTGGCCGCCTGAGCTCAAGGCCCAGGATGGCGAGGGTCACGATCGACAGGACGCAGACGCCCACCGGCGGTGACCAGAGCCGTGCATAGATCATCGCCGTCGCCACGAGGGTGGACATCGCGAGGCTGAAGGCAATTGCGATGGCGATACTGAGGGGAAGTGCCCCGGTGGCGTGGGCTGAGCGCGGGGGATCGAAGCGGAGGACCAGGACCAGCGCTGTTCCAGGCCCGGCCAGCATCAGCAGGCCTATCACTGCCAGGCGCAGCCCCTCAGGGCCGACAAACGAGAGCGGTATGGCCGCTATGGCGACTGCCGCCGTCGCATAGCTCACGTAGCTGCGTTCAGTTGCCATTGCTAACTCCTTCGATGTGAAAAATCACGCCGCCGGCGTTTTCGTAAACCTTTGTCCAGCCCGGACTGGTGGCGCATGTGGCGATAAAACGTTGAAGGTCGCCCGCGGGAGTCGAACCGCGAAGCTCGGCTGCCTCCTGCTGGCTTTCGGTGATGATGAGGTACGCGCCCGCCTTGTGGGCGATCTGGTTGGCCGCGTCACAGCTGAGCGGCGGGGCGTTGGGAATGGGCTCGGCAGCAACGAGCGCCCGGTAGTCATAGTCCGCGTAGTGCTGGAATCTCCACGGGGTGTTGCGAACTGCCTCGATGAGGACGGCGCCCGTAGGTGCAGTCGAATAGAGGCGGTTCACGACAGCGATTTCGTCGTCGTTGAAGCTCTCCATGCCGTCATTTCCGTAGCGGGAAACAACCGTGGCCGTTGCCAGGACCGCGCCCATTAGCAGCAGCCCGAGGGCTCGCCGCAGGCCCAGCCCGGCGGTCTTGTCCGACATCAGCGGCAGCACCGCCAGGCACACCGCAAACGGCAGGCTGAACAGGTACAGGCGCAGGAGAAGCTCGCCGCCATACGGCTGGAGGGGGATCAGTACCAGCGGAGCCACTGCCCCGGCCGCGGCCGCCAGCCACGGCGCCTTCCGCCGGTAGCCCACAAAAGCGCCGACGGCGGCAAGAACCCAGACCAGCGCGACCTCGGCCATGCGTGTATAGACGACGAACATATGGGCGTCGCTGCCTGAAACCCTCGTGCTCAGCGCACCGAGGCTGTTCGCGCCGATGTCACCGAGCGAGCCGAACAGCTGGCCGAAGTGCCCCTGCAGGAATGTTGACGCCGCGAAGAGCAACCAGCCCACGGGCAGGAGCACGGCAACAACCGGCAGGAAGCGCAGCCGGAGACGACCCGTCAGGAGCAGTGCTGCCAGGATGGGGATCACGGCAAAGGGGCTGAGCTGATGTGAGGCCGTCATGGCCAGCAGGATCAGCGCGCAGACCACAACCAGAGCCGCAGCATCCGCCCGGGGCGGTTCCATGACACCCTGCCGGGGGACCGCGCCGTCGAGCTTGCTGACGCTCCGGGCAAGCCACCGGGAGAACCGGGTGCGCTCCGTGGGCCAGGCCCATCCGCCAAAGACGCTGAGCAGGCAGGCAACCAGGGTGAGCAGGAGGAGGAACGAATAGGCCTGCGGCGACAGGTAGTCCTGTCCGATCCAGCTGCTCAGGTAGAAGATCCAGACAGCCGCCCAGGCATGGCGCGGATTGGCCGTCAACCGCCGGGCCAAGGCCAGGAGCGGTGCCAGCATGAGAATGTTGATCCCCACCGGCGCCCATGTTGCGATGCCCATGATGTCCTTGACCCCGGTCGCCCCGGAGAACATCCCCAGCAGGGTGAAAAATCCGGGCCAGTTGAAGTACGCGTCGAGGGTCGGATCCAGCTGGCCCGATTGGGCGATGTTGTCGGCAATGCCCATATGGCGGAAGCTCGCCTCAAGCCGGGGGAGGCCGTGGATGATGGGGTCGGCGCCGGCCAGGATTACCACCGTGACCAGGAGCTGCCAGGTCAGAAGGGCCGGAACGAGGCGGCGGAGGCTCAACGAGGCGACGAACCCGGCCAGGCTGAGCGCGAGTGCCACGAAATAGGCCGGCGGGAGGGCCTCGATAAGACCGGCCCCGCCGATCCGCAGGGGATCGACCTGCGTCATGCCCCAGACACCGAGGACGAGGGCGGCCCCGGCTGCCGCGGCCAGGGCGCCGACGTGCCACGTCGGTGTCAGCCCGAGGTTGCGGTGGGTAGGCGGTTTCGCGCCGCCGTACTGCACCCGCGCATCATGGCGGTGGGCGGTGGGCACTGGGGGGCTTGCTGCCGTTTCGCGTGTCATGATTTCTCGATTCAGGTCGGCTGGTGGCGCGCCGCTGAGGGAATCTCGCCCGCCGTGGCGGCGGACTTCACTCGCGTCAGGGTGATCAGACGCCGAGCGGCGATCAGCGATGCCGTCGCTTGTGCAACGGCCCAGAGCACGGAGACTCCGGTAAGGCCATATTGCTGGGCCACGGCCGCGGCGGGTGCCACGACCAGGATGGCGGCCAGGGTGGCGACGAGTGTGGATTCAAAAAGTCGCCCCCGGGCCCGGCACAACCCGTAGTAGACCTGTGTCACACAGCTCAGGAGTAGTGCCGGAACGAGCACGGGGAGAAGGACCCACGCGGACGCGTACTGCGACCCGAGGAAGCCCAGAAGGAGGGGCCCGGCCAGCAACAGGATCAGCCCGGCCACGAGAGTCAACATGAAGCTGGCGCGGAGCGCGGATGCCACCAGGCCCGGCTTCTCCCGCGTTCCAGCGAGGGCCGTCTGCAGGGTAAATCCGGCCGACTGCGGTACGAAGAACACCGCAGAGGCCATCATCCACACCATGTACCACGCAGCAGTCGGGGCGGCGCCAAGAGTGGCTGCAACGATGAGCGGAAGCAGGTATCCCGGCGCGCGGTCCGCCAGCATGAGGGCGTGGTTGGGGAGCCCCGGCTTCAGGAGTTTCAGGGCCGGGCGGGGCCGGAGACCGTGCCTCCAGTCGGGGGATACCTTGGCCCGGCTCAGCTGGCGCAGGCCCACGAGGACACTGGCCAGCGCGCCGGCCGCAACAGCGCCCACCACCACCGAAAGGTCACGCAGCCCGACGGCGAATCCGGCGGCCAGAACCGCGAGCTGCACGAGGCTTTGCACGAGGCTCCTGACCAGGGTGCGGTCGGCTCGTTCCTGGGCTACGCCCACGTGGTCAAGCTGGTACGCGCTCGCGGCCAGGAGCGCCGTGGCCAGGAAGAGGACGGTGACCAGGGGATCGTTCCAGGCCTGGCCCACACCCGTGCCGAGCCAGCGTGTGATGACGACCAGCAGGCCCGCGCCAAACAGGGAGAAGGCGGCGACGGTAAGCAGGCTCGTGGCGATGAGGCGACGCCCGCCGTCCGCTTCGGCGGGCAGAAGCGTCAGCGTGGCCGGCCCGACGCCGAGCATCCCCAGCTGCACGGTCAGGAGGGCGGCAGACACCACCGCCGAGCCGAGGCCTATTTGCTCCGGCGGCAGCACGAGGGCCGCAAGCGCCCAGAACAGGAACCCCGTCACCATGGGCGCGATCCTCGCGGCCGCTAACCAGGCCGCGTTCCCGCCGACCGAGATGGGGCTGTGGGCCGGCCGCAGGAGTTCCCCGAACATGGCGCGGTAGTTGTAGAAGAAGAAGCCCATCCAATACGGCAGGAAACGCGGTGCGCGGAACAAGGACATGCCCACGCCCCGCACGGTGGCCAGCAACGGCAGGAAAACCAGCCAGCCGTGGCCCCGATGCTTGCGGACGGTCCGGGCCATCCCGGCCCCGTCCTGGACCCACTGGTCGCGGGCGAAGTCGAACGTGTCGCCGAACCGGTGCCTGACCACTACGGAGTCGGAGACGCCGAGCCGGTAGCCTGCCTGCTCCAGGCGGATCCTGAGCTCCACGTCCTCTCCGGAGCGGAAGTCGTCGTCGAACCCGACTGCGAGCAGCACGTCGCGGCGCATGAGCGTCGCGCTGACGCCGAACCAGCTGCGCACCCGGCTGTGGTTGTGATGCCACGCCAGCGCCGCGCCCCAATACCCGGGGCCGTCGGCTTCGCTGGCCAGCCCGAACTGCAGGCCGTCGTAGCCGCCGGACTCGAATTCGGCCAGCAGCCGGCGCAGGCTGTCCGGCGGAAGGACGACGTCGGCGTCGATTAGGGCGACTATCTCACCGGTGGCACGACGGGCGCCGAGCATCCGTGCCGCCGGCAGGCCGCGCCCCTCGTCGGAGATGACGGTGGCCCCGTGTTCCCGGGCGATTGCTGCCGTGTCATCGGTCGAGCAGCCATCGATGACGATCATTTCGTGCGGGTGCTCGTTGCGGATCGATTCGAGGCACTCGGCCAGCCAGGCGGCGGCATTGCGCGCCGGAACGACAACCGACACCTTCAGATCGCTCACGTCGCCTCGCCTCACTCATCCAGTTTTGAGCGGACCAGGTTTGCGATGTAATCAGAGGCCTGGTCCGCGGACCAGGCGGCGGGCAGCCGGAGCAGCCAGCAGGGAACGTCTTCCAGGGCCCGGCGCACCACCGCTGCCTTCTGGCCGAAATGGTCTTCCAGGGGGACCAGGCTGGTGGCGCCGAGGGCCTCGACGAGCCGCCGCGACACCATGGGGAGTTCCGAATGGAAGTTGCCGACGATCCGGGACGTCATCCACTCGGCGCTCCGGGACTCGAGCCGCGCGTCCGCGCCGTCAAAGCGTTCAAGGAAGATGGCCAGCTGGGTCGGCGCCGCCGACGATATGCGCTGCGCCCCGAAGACGTGCTCCGGCTGCACCATGCGGTGCTCGGGGGACCAGCGCCTGGTGAAGGCGGCCGTTTTCGGGTAGCGGACGATGACGGGATGGACTGCCGTGGCCAGATGGGCCACGGGAGTGGTCAGCCATCCGGGGGCCAGGGGCTTGCGCGTCCCCCGGAACATGTCCGGGTAGATGGCGCGGTGGTGCGGTTTGATGAACATCGGTTTGGCGTAGCCCATGAGCATTCCGCCGGCGCCCATGAAGGCCCAGTCGTCTGCCATGAACCGCACGTCGGGCATGGCAACCAGCTTCGCGACCGTACTGGTCTTTCCGACCCCGCCCCAGGCCGGCAGCAGGACTCCGGAGCCGCGGAAGTCCACCACCGCGGCATGAATCATCGCCGTTTCGTCCTGGACGCAGAGACGGTCAAGCAACGGAATCACCGTGGTCAGGAGCTCGCCGGCGCCTTCGATCCGGTACCCGTCCTTCGTCTCGAGGATCTGGACGCGGTCCGAGGGAATGTAGAGCGAGTCACCGGTGAAACGGTAGGCATCCTCGGCGTGCGACTGGCCGGAGACCGGCGATATCTTTCCGCCGATGCTTATCCGGCGTGGGGCGCGGGACTCCCCAAGGAAGGGGGCGAGCATATCCCGCAGTTGCGGTTCACCCGGCGTCCCGGCCTCCACTTCGATTCCCACGATCCCGTGGACATCGAAGGAGGCTCCTGTAGAGGCACTAATCGGCTGTTTCACGTCGCGTTCAGACTGGCTCATGGTCCAAGCTTTCTGGGGTCGGGTTCCTGCGGTCAGGTGGATCCGGGTGCAAACGCTTCGCGGTGCCGTGTGCGGGGTCGGGAACATCATCCGGACGGTTCACTGGACTTCCCTCCAAGGCTCGTCCGGGGACACCGGAACCGGTTTTTGCGGGGCGGGCGCGGCGGGCAGGCGGCGGCCGCGGACATAGCCGGTCGCGGTGGCGGCGAGCACGGCGATGATGACCGCTGCCCGGCCGAGCCCCGCCGGGTCCTCGCCGCGGAGCCAGCCGCGGACTCCGGCAAACACCGCCCGGGGCAGGACCTGCCGGACGTAGCGCCGTTCCGGGCCCAGTGCCCGCTTGTGCCCGACCACCTTGCTGACCTGGGCCTTGGAAATTCCCTCGGACCACGACCGTGCAAGCATGTAGCGCAGTGTGCCGCGCCCGGCCGGAACATGATGGTGGACCAGGGCAGCGGGTTCATAGACCACGCGGGATCCGGGAGTTCCGATGACGGCGCGGATGCACAGTTCGGTCTCCTCGCAGCCCAGTGGAACGGCGTCCTGGCGCCCCAGGGCTGTGTTGAAACCGCCTGCACGGTCCAGGACATCGGCACGGAAGGACATGTTCGCGCCAATGACATTGCGAACCTCGGCGGCGACTTTGGGCATTCCCCGGTACGTGCAGCCGACAATCCAGTCGAGTTCGTTGGCGAAATGGCCTGGCCGGCCGGCTTCCCAGAGCGGTTCCACCCGGCCGCCCACCGCGAGAACGTCAGGATCGTCGTAGAGGGCCGCGAGCCGCTCGAGCCAATCGGGCTCGGCTTCGGCGTCGTCGTCGAGGAAGGCCACGATCTCTGCCTTGGCGACGGCGGCTCCGGTGTTCCGGGCGCCGGAGAGGCCCTTGGGTCCGTTGTTCTCGACTATCACTGCGTCCGGGACGGTGAAGATCAGCCGTTTGTACAGGTCCACGTTGTAGTCGACGACGACGATTGTCTGCTTGGGCGGGACAGTCTGGGTGCGGACCGAGTCCAGTGCGCCCATCAGCAGGTCCCACCGGTCCTCCGAGTAGGAGCAAATGACCACAGACACTGCCGGCAAGCCGGGATGCTCGGGCATCTTACTCACCCGCCCGTGCGCCCAGAACGCTGCTGGGATCGGTGGGAACGTGCGGGAACACTGCGCTGGGGTACTTGTATTTGACTCGTCGCAGGGCCTCGGGGCGGGCTCCGGCGGTCGGCGCCTCCCAGCTCACGCGCTCGCGGGCGAGGGTGCGGAGGACCCTCCAGCCGTCCCGGAACGTGTGCAGGTTCGACTGGCCCGAGATGCGGGACAGCTCATGGCTGGGAACCTCGGCAATGCGCAGTCCGGCCCTTGAAGCCCGGACAATCAGTTCCGTTTCGATCTCGAAGCCGTCCGACTTCAGCTCCAAAATATCAACGCATTCGCGGCGGAGGGCGATGTAGCCGTAGCAAAGGTCCGAATAGTCGCTGTGGAGAACGGCGTTGGCGAGCCCGGTGAGCATCTTGTTTCCCCCGCTGCGCAGCCAGGTGAGATCGTCCGAGCCGCCGCCGGTCACATAACGGGATCCTTTGACGAAGTCGTATTCGTGCTGGAGCGGAGTCACCAGCCAGCCGATCTCCTGGGGGTCCATGCTGCCGTCTCCGTCAAGCATGACGATGATGTCCCCGGAGGCAGCGGCAAATCCTGCACGCACTGCGTTTCCCTTGCCGGGACGGGTTTCTGCCACCACCACGACGTCGAGGCGCAGCGCCCGGGCGACATCCACTGTGGCGTCCAGGGACCGGCCGTCAACGATTACCACCTCATCCACGTATGAGGGCATGCGCCGCAGTACCCACGGCAGGTTCATCGCCTCGTTCAACGTGGGAATCACCACGCTGACTGACGGATTTGCCGGCGGGGGCGTCGTTTGGGGGCGCGCGTTCGGCTTGAGATTCGGGATGGACACTGGCCTCACCACTCAATGACGTATTCTGCTCGCCTCAACTGCAGCGTTCCCCGGCCCCTCCGACCGGGAAATAGACCCAAGACTGACGCTGACCAGTTGTCGACAACTTAGTGATTTACCCCAGGGTTAAAGTCTGGCCACGGCACCTTGCATTAACCTTGGATTAACTTGAAAATTCAACTAAAAATGCCTTGAAATGGTTGATGGGCTGTTGCCTCCGTGCGACACTGGCCGGATGCGGACACCCGTACATAGGGGGCGCGTGCCGACAGCCCGCCGGCGTCTCCTCATTTTCCGGTCCTTGCTGGTTCCCGCCCTAGTGCTGGTTCCCGTCATGGCGCTGGCGGGGTGTGGAGCGGACGGCGGCCCAACGGGCGAGCGGCCGATGTTCACCTCGGCGTCGCCGGCGGATCCGTCAGCCACGCCGGACGCTGGCTCCCAAACCGCTGGCTCCCAAACCTCTGCCTCCCAAACCTCTGGCTCCCAGCCGGCGGTGCCCACCGGGGCTCCTGAAGGAGGTTCCGCTACGGAGGCCGCGCCGGCGACGGCGACCGCGCCGGATAGCGGGCCCGCACTCCAAACGGGGCCCGGCCAGGCGCCGGCCCGGACCACGGACGTGACAATGACTGGAGATCTGCCCGGCTGGAAGCAGGTCTTTGTCGAGGATTTCTCCGCCGGCGACGTCCCGCTAGGAGGCTTTCCCGGCCCCCTCTACCGGGCCCGGTGGAGCGCCGGCTACAAAGACGGGACGCCGGACACCGCCGGACAACGCGGCGGCGGAAAGACCGGCTACTACCCGTCGAAAGTTCTCAGCGTCCGCAACGGATCGCTGGATTGGTACCTGCACTCCGAGAACGGGATCACGATGGGGGCGGCGCCGACGCCCAAGATCCCCAACGCCAGCTCCAACCCGCCCCGCGCCAACAGCCTCCTCTACGGCCGGTACTCGGTCCGCTACCGGGCCGATGCCATACCCGGGTTCAAGACGGCATGGCTTTTGTGGCCGGACAGCGGCGTCTGGCCCCGGGATGGTGAGGTGGATTTCCCCGAAGGGGATCTGGCCAAAATCATTTACGGCGCCGTCCATTATGACCGGAATGGCGCGGACGCGTTCGAGAAATTCGATTCCGACCAGTCCGTAACATCGTGGCATGTTGCCACGATGGAATGGAGTCCCGGGCGCGTTGAGTTCTTCCTGGACGGACGTTCCCTGGGCGCCAGCACCAAGGCGCCGACGACGCCCATGCACCTGATCCTGCAGACCGAGTCCTGCCTGACAGGCTGCCCGGCCCCGACGGCCCAGGGCCACGTCTCCCTCGACTGGATCAGCATCTGGGTACCGGCCTGAGGCTGATGGCAGGCCCAGGCCCCAGGCCCCGGGCCAGGTTGCCGGGTTGCCTTGACCGGACGCGGCCCTGGCTGCGAAGCCGTTACCGGCGCCGGACGGTAAAGGAATCCGAGAACGTATATCCGTCTGCTGGAACGAACCGGGCGGCCAGTTCATCCGCCGTGACCGTGACATCGAGTGTCCCGAGGGCGGGATCCTGGTTCTTTCCGGACGTGCTGGCGAAATACCGCATTTCCGGGTCATCGGCATGCACGTTGTAGAGTCCGACGCCGCCAACTCCGACCGTGGCGA
>Ga0213841_1000648_pt1 | contig 31945 bp, 27 predicted proteins | sample SWPATP23_FD_160125 | JGI IMG/M metagenome (GOLD analysis project Ga0213841, IMG submission 160125) | Coastal seawater microbial communities from Marineland, Florida, United States - SWPA TP2 #3 | ecosystem: Environmental > Aquatic > Marine > Coastal | place: USA: Florida | collected 2016-08-14 | reverse complement strand
GCACCGCACGTTGGTGGTCCAGGTTCCGGACTGCCGCGGAGAGTCACCTCGACGCCTCCACGTGCGACCGGCTTAAACAGAATTGGATAGCACCAATACGAAGACTCCGAGCCATCGGTGTCCTCGTCAGGCCAAGGTAGTGCAGACGCCGCGGCCGCGCCCCAGAGTGACCGCGCCCCAGAGTGACCGCGCCCCAGCAGGGAGTCCACAGTGAAGTCTGCACACGCCTTTTTGCCCCGCCGGATCATCCGGCCGACAGTCACCGCCGTGATTACGGCCCTACTCGCCGCGGCCTTGTCCGTCCTGGGTGTCCCGGCGGCGACCGCGGCAGGGCCATGCACCGCCCCGATTGTGAGCAAAGTAGCCTGCGAAAACACCCAGCCGGGCAACCCGGCCTCGGAGTGGCAGGTCACGGGCGCGGGCGACCCTGCCATACAGGGTTTTGCGACAGCCATGAGCGTCAATGTGGGGGAGGCTGTCCATTTCAAGATAAAGACGCCATCCACCTCGTACAGGATCGATATCTATCGCCTTGGCTACTACCAAGGTCTGGGCGCCCGCAAGGTGGCAGCCAACGTCCTCCCGAGCGCCGGGCTTCCGCAGACACAGCCTGCGTGCGCGACTTTCGCCGCGTCTGGTCTCGTGGACTGCGGAAACTGGGCGGCATCGGCTTCCTGGCAGGTCCCAGCTTCGGCCGTATCCGGAGTCTATCTGGCCCGTTTGGTGCGCAATGACACCGCGGGCGCTAGCGTCATTCCTTTTGTCGTCCGCGACGATTCAACCCGTTCGGACGTCCTGTTCCAGACCTCGGACACCACGTGGCAGGCGTACAACACCTACGGCGGCAACAGCCTCTACTCGTGCACCGTGTCCTGCCCTCCGGGTAACCCGGATGCGTACAAGGCAGCGTTCAAAGTCTCCTACAACCGACCCTTCAATTCAGCAGCGGACGACCAGGGGCGAAGCTGGCTGATGTACGCCGAATACCCGATGATCCGATTCATGGAGGCCAACGGATACGACGTGAGCTATATGAGCGGTCTAGACGTTGCGACTAAGGGGTCACTCCTCTTGAACCACAAGTCCTACATGTCCGTCGGGCACGACGAATACTGGTCTGCGGACCAACGCACCAATGTGGAAGCAGCCCGGGACGCCGGGGTCCATCTGGCCTTCTTCAGCGGCAATGAGGCCTTTTGGAAAACCCGCTGGGAACCTAGCTCCGACGGCACGAATACGCCTGGCCGGACTCTGGTTTCCTACAAGGACACCCATTTCAATGCGCCGACAGATCCGGTCACGTGGACCGGCACGTGGCGCGACCCCCGTTTCGGGACCACAGGTGGCGGTGGAAAACCTGAGAATTCCCTGACCGGACAATTCTTTCTGGTCAATTCCGGAACGAGTGACATTACCGTTCCTGCCAGTTTCAGTAACCTCCGGCTATGGCGGGGAACGGCGATTGCCGAACTTGCTCCGGGCAGCAGCGCCACGTTAGGCTCCGGCCTCGGCACGCTCGGCTACGAGTGGGACAGCGACGTCGACAACGGTTTTCGCCCGGCCGGGTCATTCAGATTGTCAAGCACGGCCAGCACTTCGGCTGAAGTCTTCACGGACTATGGCTCCACTACCGCGCACGGTCAAGCAGCGACCCACAACCTTACAATGTACAAGGCGGCCAGCGGTGCACTGGTGTTCGGAGCCGGCACAGTGCAATGGTCGTGGGGCCTCGACGGCTTTACCACCGGCAAAGCCGTCGACAGAACCATGCAGCAGGCCACCGTCAACCTGCTGGCTGATATGGGAACGCAGCCCGCGACGATCCTGACCGGTTTGTCAGTCGCCCAGGCGTCGACCGATACCACGCGTCCGACATCAACGATAACGTCGCCCCTGTCTGGCGCGTTGATTCCGGACGGCACTTCGGTCACGGTGACGGGTACCGCCTCGGACGCCGGGGGCGTCGTCGGCGGCGTCGAGGTCTCGACGGACGGCGGTACGTCTTGGCACCGTGCCACAGGCACGGCAAATTGGACTTACAGCTGGAATGCGCATGGAAGCCCGACTTCGGTACTCCGTTCCCGGGCTGTGGACGATAGCGGCAACATCGAATCAACGGGCCCGGGCGTCACGACGAACGTTTCGTGTCCGTGCTCGCTCGTAGGTGTCCATGTCGTTCCGGCTGTCCCCGATGCCAACGATGTAAATGCGGCGGAGTTGGGCGCCAAGTTCTATTCGGACGTTGATGGAACGATAAGCGCGGTGCGATTCTACAAAGCGGCCAAGAACACGGGCACTCACGTCGGGAATGTCTGGAGCATGACAGGGCAGCGACTAGCGACGGCCACGTTTAGCGGAGAGTCAGCAACCGGTTGGCAGACCGCAATGCTGTCGCCCGCACTGGCCATCACGGCGAACACTATGTACGTGGTGTCCTACTTCGCGCCGGTCGGCCACTACACCCAGGACACCGGATTCTTCTATAACCATCCGTCGGCGCCTCCCGCGGGAAACGGAAGCACTGACAGCGCCCCACTGCACTTCACACGCAGCGTCCCGGGCACTCCGAACGGATTCTACCGCTACGCTTCATCGTCAGGGTTCCCCGATCAGGTCTACGACGCGGAATACTACTGGGTCGACGCTGTATTCAATCCGGCAGGAAATCCGGCGCCAGCCGTTTCGTCGGTGTCGCCGGGGGCTGGTGCGACGGGTGTTGATGTGGGGGTGAAGCCGGCGGCGACGTTCAATCAGGCGGTGACGGGTTCTTCGGTGGTGTTCGGGGTGAAGGATGCCAGTAACGCGGTTGTGGCGGGGACGGTTTCCTATGATGCGGCGAGCAGTACTGCGACGTTCACGCCGGGCAGTGCCCTGGCGTACGGGACGACGTATACGGCGACGGTGAGCGGGGCGACGAACGCGACGGGCCAGTCCATGGCGTCGTCTTCATGGACGTTCACGACCGGTGCGGCGCCGGCCGTGTGTCCGTGCAGTGTGTTCAGTGCCGGGTCGGTGCCGTCCACGGTGGCGGCGAACGACGGGAACGCGGTGGAGTTGGGGATGAAGTTCCGTTCGGATGTGGCCGGGACGGTGACGGGGGTCCGGTTCTACAAGGGCAGCACGAATACCGGGACGCATACGGGCCATCTGTGGTCGGGCACCGGGGCGCTTCTGGCGACGGTGACGTTTACCGGGGAGTCCGCCTCGGGCTGGCAGCAGGCCTCGTTCTCGGCCCCGGTGTCGATTACGGCGAACACCACGTACGTCGTTTCGTACTTCGCGCCCAACGGGTCCTATTCGGCCAACGGCGGGTACTTCAGCTCCGCGGCGGACCGCGCACCCCTGCATGGCCTGGCCAGCGGCACCGACGGGTCCAACGGCGTCTACCGGTACGGCCCCACGGCCTTCCCCACGGACAGCTTCAACAACACCAACTACTGGGTCGACGCCCTCTTCACGTCCACTCCGCAGAACACTGCACCGGTGGTTTCGTCGGTGTCGCCGGGGGCTGGTGCGACGGGTGTTGATGTGGGGGTGAAGCCGGCGGCGACGTTCAATCAGGCGGTGACGGGTTCTTCGGTGGTGTTCGGGGTGAAGGATGCCAGTAACGCGGTTGTGGCGGGGACGGTTTCCTATGATGCGGCGAGCAGTACTGCGACGTTCACGCCGGGCAGTGCCCTGGCGTACGGGACGACGTATACGGCGACGGTGAGCGGGGCGACGAACGCGACGGGCCAGTCCATGGCGTCGTCTTCATGGACGTTCACGACCGGTGCGGCGCCGGCCGTGTGTCCGTGCAGTGTGTTCAGTGCCGGGTCGGTGCCGTCCACGGTGGCGGCGAACGACGGGAACGCGGTGGAGTTGGGGATGAAGTTCCGTTCGGATGTGGCCGGGACGGTGACGGGGGTCCGGTTCTACAAGGGCAGCACGAATACCGGGACGCATACGGGCCATCTGTGGTCGGGCACCGGGGCGCTTCTGGCGACGGTGACGTTTACCGGGGAGTCCGCCTCGGGCTGGCAGCAGGCCTCGTTCTCGGCCCCGGTGTCGATTACGGCGAACACCACGTACGTCGTTTCGTACTTCGCGCCCAACGGGTCCTATTCGGCCAACGGCGGGTACTTCAGCTCCGCGGCGGACCGCGCACCCCTGCATGGCCTGGCCAGCGGCACCGACGGGTCCAACGGCGTCTACCGGTACGGCCCCACGGCCTTCCCCACGGACAGCTTCAACAACACCAACTACTGGGTCGACGCCCTCTTCACGCCTGGTAGCTGATCGAACCCCTATTCAGGAAGAGAGAACAGGATCAGCTAGCCGGCTTCCGTCGCTGGGCTAGTGGCGGGAACCGCCGCGTAGTCCGGGCCAGCCGGTCAACAGAACCACTTAGGAAGAGGGCATAGACGATGTTTTCCCTAGCAAGCCGGCGAACGACGGATGTGCCCCGAGTACGGTCCGTAAGCTCAATACGCCAGTTGACAATTATTGGGATTTCGGCTCTCGCCGCGGCGATGGTCGGAATTGGCACGCCCGGGGTTGGCTTTGATGAAGCCGCCTCGTGGTGGGCGGCCAATCTACCATGGTCCGGTCTGTCGCTACTGCTCAGTCACCAAGACATGAATTTCGCCCCCTACTACGCCTCTATGCACCTCTGGATGGAAATCTCAGACTCGCTGTGGTGGCTGCGGATCCCGTCCGCTGTGGGCGGTGCGTTAGCCGTCGTCGCAACTTCCGGCCTCTGCCGGCACTTGTACGGAGAGAAAACGGCCTGGATTGCCGCCCTGCTTATGGTCTCAGCCTATTCGTGGGTGCGATTCTCCCAGGAGGCCCGGCCGTATTCTTGGTCTCTAGCCGTCGCAACCCTGGCCACCTGGGCATTCGTCGCCCTCTGCGACCGGTTCGGACGAAAAACCGCTTCTATCTATATAGCGCTAATGATTTTCCTGCCATTAACACACCTATTCGCAGGAATGGTCAGTGGACCTCATCTCATCTATGCGTTGGCACGTAAAGATCGGAAAACGGCGGTTCTAGCGGCTTTCGGGGTGCTCCCCACCGCCGTGGCTGCATTGCTGGTCTTTGGTCAGGTGAAGCAAGTCTCCTGGCTTGCTCATGTCTCGGCGCTGGTGGCAGTTCAGGATCTCGTTGGGCAGAGCAAGGCTGTGTGGTACATACCTGTGGCAGTAGCCGCCCTGACGGGGCTGGTCTTCTACCGCCGGCTAGTGGCCGGGACGGGCAGGAAGCGGTCGGACGTAGTGCTTTTTGTCAGTTGGTGGGTTCTTCCGCCCTCTCTCTTATGGTGCGCGTCGGAACTCGTTACTCCTGTGTACGCCCCCCGGTATGTGTTTTGGACCCTTCCAGCCATGGTCCTTCCGGCGGCCGCCTTGATCGCAATGCTCACTGTCCCGACACGAGCCCGTGTGGCAGTGACGGCGGGAGTGGTTTGTCTCGTGGCTGCCTCGCTGCCCGGCCAAATTAGCGCACGGGCCGCGGACGGGCACCTGTGGGCACCTCAACAGTTTGCTGCGGTCATCTTGGCTCACAGCCAGCCAGGAGACGCGCTCGTGGATTCCGATTTTCTGGCTCTGACCCTCCGCTATCACCTGCGCCATCAGCGCCTCCCGGAGCCGCTGGTGGCCAGTTCGGCGGAGCAGGAGGGAAACTTCATGGATAAACAGGTACCTGGCGGACAGCAAGCCGAGCGGCTTCAAGGCTATTCGCGCTTATGGGTGCTTGCGGAAGTCCTCCAGAACAGGTCGTTGCCCGACGGATTCTGTGCCACCCAATCCTGGACTTCCGCGTTCGACATTGCGCGACTGACTCTAGCGACCCGTTGTCCTTCGCCGCCCAAGATCGGCGGTTGATCCCCTAGCTATCTCCCCAGGGCGTGGCTGAACCCTTGACGATTGATTTCAGTTGCTGATTCACGGTCAAGGCAGGAAATCTTCGACAAGGTTTGGCTTTCGTGGCACCGGATTTAACGGCTTGGAAGGGGACAGGTGTCCGACCATAGACATGCGGCGGAGGGTAGAGGGCATCTTCTGGCGGCGGTTCTGCACCGGGGTGCCCAGATGTCATATACGCAGACTTTCGGGAACCGGAACTCGATCTACGCGGACTCAAGCTGGTCCAGAGACGATACCTGAGCCAGTGCTTTGGCCGCCATGCCGGCAGACGGGCAGCCCGCCCGAGATGTCCCCTGGACATTGTCGATGGACGCCGATCAACTGTGTGCTTCAGCATGGCCTAACTGCCCCGGGTTACGGGGCCCCGCAGAATCGCAATAGAGTCGGTACCGAGGAGCCAGGCGTCGATGCGATCCGCAAGTCCAGAGGCGGAATGGCGTGCTGTCAGCGATGGTCGAAAAGTGAGCCGTGTCGCGGTCACAATGGCTCAGTTTTCGACCGTCACCGACACGTGCAAAATTCACTGAATGTGTCAACTTGATTGGAGCCCACCAGGACGGCCCGAACGGTACCCACCGGAAAGGTGCCCCAACCGGTGCTCATCATGCTGAGTTTGCGCTGACGCCGTCACAGGACGGGATGAATCGCGAACTGTACTGTTCCTCAGGATTAGCTCATCGACACTTGATCACCCGAGTTGCACAGGTGATTGGGCTCCTGGAGCGTTTGCGCAGTTCAGGCTTGGGTCGTCTCCCGAAATGGGGCACTAACGGGTAGCCTGCTGGGGTGTCTCCGCATATCCGGAAGGTGAAAACCGGCTCAGGCGCGACCGCGGTTCAGATCGTGGAGAAGCGTTCCGGGGTCCGGCGGATCCTTGAGCATCTCGGCTCAGCCCACGACGAGGCTGGGGTGGCAGCCTTGGTGCGCGCCGGACGGGAGCGGCTGAACGCCGGCCAACAGGCCTTTGAACTCGATCTCGCCCCGACCGGCACAGAATCCGCGCCTCCGGGCCACAATGCGGTGGTCGCCGGCTCACGCTGCGAAGTCCTCTGGGCGGTCCTCGCGGAAGCCTACTCCCGGCTTGGGTTCGACATTCTGGGGGACGAGCCCTTCGCGGCGATGGTGCTCGCCCGGCTTGTGGAACCAGCCTCGAAAGTCGCCACAGTCGGGATTCTCGAGGACCTCGGCGTGGCCGCCCCGCACCGGAACACCCCGGGAGCCGCGCTGAAGCGCTGTCAGGCCCGTGACTACCGCGGCACCCTCGCCAAGGCGTGCCTGGCGCACTCGGTCCGAACCACCGGGACCTCGGCGATGGTGCTCTACGACGTCACAACGCTCCACTTCGAGAACGAGGACGAGGACGAACTGCGCAAAGTAGGGATGAGCAAGGAACACCGCGTCGACCCGCAGGTCCAGGTCGGGCTCCTCGTGGACCCGGGCGGATTCCCGCTGGAAGTGCACCTGTTCGAAGGGAACAAAGCCGAAACCACCACCCTCATCCCCGTCCTGGAAGCCTTCCAAAAACGTCACGGGGTCACGGACATGGTCGTCGTTGCCGACGCCGGCATGCTCTCGGCCGCGAACCTGAACGCGCTCGAGGATGCCGGGTTTTCCTTCATTGTCGGCTCCCGCCTGACCAAGGCCCCGTACGATCTGGCCGAGCACTTCGAACGCCGCGGGGACTACTTCGAAAACGGACAGATCCTCGAATCCAGGCGCGTCATGGGCACCAGCAAGAACGCGCGGGAACGCCGGATCGTCTACCAGTACTCCTTCAAACGCGCCAAGCGGGACAACCGCACCATCAACCTCATGATCGACAAAGCGGAACGCATCGCCGACGGCAAAGCCCCGCTGAAGAAGGCCAGATTTCTGAAGGTCACCGGCGCCCAGAAGGCCTTGGACCAGGCCACCATCGACCGCGCACGCCAGCTCAGCGGCCTGAAGGGCTACGTCACGAACCTCCCCGAGACCAAGATGCCCGGCGCCGCAGTGATCAGCGCCTACCACGACCTCTGGCAGGTCGAGGCCTCGTTCCGAATGACCAAATCCGATCTCCGCGCCCGGCCCGTGTTCCACCGTCAGCGCGACGCCATCGAAGCCCACCTCACCGTCGTTTTCGCAGCCCTGGCCATCGCACGCCATCTCCAGGACGCCACCGGCGTCACCATCAAGAAGCTCGTGCGAACACTCAAACCGCTGCGCACCGTGACCGTCCGCATCGGCACCCAGACCATCACCGCCGCCCCAGCCATCAGCCCGGAAGCACGGGCCATCCTCGACCAGCTACCCCCAATCAACGCACCGGGGCACTAAACCTGTGCAACTCGGGAGGTCCCGAATTGTCGTTGGACGGCACTCCGACACTGAGACCTGACTCATGCTGTCAGCGACCGGATGACCGCACCGATCCGATGTTCGACTCCGTTGTCCAGTGGGGTCGTCGGGCGAGTGATTGATCGTCCAGGCTCCGGACCGGAAAGCCTTCAGCAATCAGCGGACCAAGAGCCTGCACGTATACGGCTGATCCTTTGAGGGCATCGAATGAACTAGAAGGACACCTGGTACACGTGATGAGAAAATTCGTTATCAAATGTGTCACTGAAAGTGTGATCGGTGACCGTCAGGCGTCGGTTCTCACCTACGACTTCCACTGTCGAGCCGCTGATCTCCGGCGGCATGGCGAATGTCTTGAGGCCGGAAGTCTGGCCGAGGCCAACGTCGGCAAAGATGTAAGCGGATCCGCCATAGGCCTTGAGCATCGTGTTCGTCGTGGTGTTGAACTCATATTGATACGACTGGGTGTTTATCACAGGCGCAAGTGACTGAATTTTGGCGTTGATTGCCTTGATTCGGTCCAGCCTTGCCTGATCACAATCGACAAGAGAGTAGAAGCCACACGTCTTACCGTTGTTGTGCTGAAAGTAGGCCAATCCGCGGGCTTCGTGGATGATTGCAGACCAAGCGGCACCCTCGATTTGTTCCGGGGTAATCGTCAAAGAACCGGCATCATTGAGTAGCGGCATCGCTGCCTCCACGAAGACCCAGTTGGGGTGGATTCCGGCTGGGTTCTGATAGGCACGCATGCTGTCTACCAGCCATCCGTATGACCCAGCCGCCACAGGATTTGCCCCACCTGGCCAGTGGGGGGAATGGATCATCTGATCATCAACAAAGGGGCTGGTGTAGGCATACTTGTCCACACTGGCGACGTCCACTACCTTCAAGAGTCCTGACATGGATCCCTTGGCCCAATAGGTATCCAGGATACCGTTTGAATAGTTCGCCATTGTGAAACGACCGTCACCAAAGGCGCGGACCCGATTTACTTTCCGTGTCTGATCTGCGAGGTTTTCCGCGGCGTTTGAGCCAGTGCAACCTAAGCCGATGTCGCATTCATCGGAGATGAACCACCCGACGGCCTTGGGATCGCTCCCGACTTCCGCTTGTGTCCACTCGTCCTGGGCCAAGACAAACAAGCCTTGGCTCGTAATACTTGAAATTGAAGAGCCATCATGCTCCGCACCCATGTAACTGTTAACTCCGATGGACTTTAGGGCACCCGCGTGCTCGGGTTTGCCCATGAATACCGATATCGGGAAGAAACCAGGATTGCTCCAGCCGGCAGCATTGGCCTTCGGGAACTTCTTCCAGTAGTCCGGACCACCCTCCCATGGAATGGTTGGCAGGCCCAAGAGCGGGTTGGGCACGGCGGCACCACCTGCATTCGAACTGATCGATCCGCTTGTGTCACCCGGCTTCTGCTCGGTTGCGGAGGATTGGGGGGACTCTGGTTGAGTGCCCAAAAGAGTGCTGGCGGCAACGCCTGCTGTCAGGAGCGTGACAATTGCAATTGATCCAAAGGTGAACCTGTGTGCGCGGGATCGCTCTGTTGGCAGTTTCCGGGGGTCGATTCTGAACATAAGAACTCCACATTGTTTTGGGGCTTTGGAATCACTGTTTGATCAAGGATTCATTCGAAGCTCGCGGCCGGGACTGGGGCGTCTGCATGAAGCAAGGCTGTGAGGACGCTGGCGCTTTCCTGATGGCGGAACGATGATTCCACCCGGCAGCGCCCCGCGGCGCCCAGCTTCAAACTGAGGCTCGGCTGTTCCATGATTTGGATCATCGCATCGCCGATTAGCTTCGGATTCCCCGGCTCGACTAGCAGCCCGCTAACCTGATGGTCTATCAGCTCTGGGACCCCGCCGGCAGCGGTAGCAATGACGGGGACGCCCATTGCCATTGCTTCCATGATGGCAACCCCGAGGGGCTCGGCGTGGCTGGCCAAGCCAAATACATGCGCTCGATTCAGTTCCCGCCGAACTGAGGCAGCCGACACCGCGCCGAGTAGGCGGACGCGATCATTCATGCCGAGCTCGCTGATCATCCGCACTAGTACCTGACGATAACCATTTCCGCCGTCCTCGTCTTCACCCGCTATCGCCAACTGGACGTCAACACCGCTCCGGACCATTCCGTGGACCGCTGCCAAGAGAACGTCATGGCCTTTGCTCCTATTCAGGCGACCGCAGGAGAATACCCTGAAGGGTCCATCACCCGACCATGGCTCATATAGTCCATCCCGGCTGAATTCATTGACGTCCACGCCCATTGGCACAACTTCAACGGCCTTGGGCGCGCACTGTCCGAGTGTTGCTTCGACGTCACGCCGCAATCCCTCGGTGATGACAATTGCAAAGGCTGCGCGCGCCCATTTCAGATTCTGGTTGCCCCCGTAATCATTGAGCGGGCCATGGAGCGTAAGGCTGTAGGGCAAACCGGCAACGAGATTTGCATACATGGCCACGTATGCCGAGTTCCCACACGAATGCACGTGCACATGACGCCAGTTTCTTTCTCGGGCGATGGCCGCGAGGCGGGCCCCCATCGTAAGCCAGCCGACCTGGCGGATGAATGTCCTGAGCTGGGCACCGCGGACGGCGGGCTGTGCCTCCCCGCGCATCGCTTCACGGGCCACGCTAACTAGGCGGGCGACAGTCCGGGGCGACAGGCGCAGAAGCTCGCGCGCGATCTTTCCCATCTCCGCGACGGATATGGGGCTCAGATACGTTGTGAGGGCTTGTGCTTCGGCCGCCCACTCCTGTTTTGCGGATTGACCCGCGGGCCGCCGTGTGGACACTACATCCGGTGAAACGTGGAGCTGCCCCAGTGCGCCAAGTTCCCGCCAGAAGAATCCGTGCGTTTGGCCCGGAAACTCTGGGACAACATAGCCGAGCCGCAGGTCGAAGTCTCTGTCCATCTTCCCCTCGATCATCTTGCGAGTTCGGAGAGACGTTGGCTATCTTCGAAGCCTTTGGATGGTGGCCCCAACCCTTCGCCGACCGCTTCCGGCTCGGCGTTGGCCCCGGATGGCTCTTGTGCTGGTGAGGAATCCTGAATCCGCGCGGCCCTCTTCCTGGCTCTCCGTTTTGTTCCGGCGTCAGGCTCTCCGCCGTGCGTCCTGAGTCGATTTCGGGACACCGCGACTGAACGGGCGATCGAAACCGCACCGAACATAAGCACTACGCCGGTGAGGAAAACAGCAATCAGCGACCTTAGCCGGCTGGAAAATTGTTCAGTGGCCTTGTCTGGTGGAGCCACGAGAATCGAAGTAAAAAGATAGGAATCGTCGGCACCATTAACTTTTTGTGCGTCACGAAGATCTCTTTCTAGCATGCTCCCAAGGGCGCGTGTGGTTGCAAATGACTTCTCGGGCGTGTCGGCAATCCCTGTGATATCGACTAGGAACCCGTTGATGCCGCCAACACCGCGACTCACGGTGTAGTCCGAACTGAGTCCCTGCTCTTTCAGCTTGTCAGCCATGGAACTGTCGTTGAGCCGCGTGAGAAGAACTTGAACAATTAGTGATGGGTCCGAAGACCGTAGGTACGGATTCTTACTGTTCAGTTTCCCGAGTTCAGGATTCTTCACTATATCCAGTTGCGTTGGTAGGTCCGGATTTATCATGGCGTAGGTGGATGATGACTCGTAGGACCTGGGCGCGAATTGGAATATATACAGAGCGGAAGCGAGCGTCAAAAGCAGGATGGGAATCGAAACGAGACGGTGCTGCCAGAGAGTTCTTAGGACTTCTGTCGGGTTCATGTAAGGCCTCCTGGGGACTTGTAGTTGTGACCTGGATTACCGGAATCGACAGGTCTTGATAGTTCTACGCTGGCGTCATCAACAGCCCCGATATCAAGTTTTGCCATGTTCCACGCCGCCCCACCCAGTCCGATGAGGACCGGGTATGTGAGAGCAAAAACGGGAAAGGACATGGAGTCGAAGGTGAGGGAGCAAATTCCTGCCACGAGGCCTCCAGCACCTACTGCCCCGGCGAAAGACTTCAGCTGGGGCGTACGGGACGACCGCGCGGCCAGTATTGAAGTGACTCCGGGTACAAGCAGATAGATCGCCATCGCCAAAAGACCCACTAGCCCGAGCGTCACCGCGGCATTGAGATACTCGTTGTCGAGAATGTGAATGGCGGTATCTGCCTCGTAATTGCCGGGTCCCGCCCCCAGGATCGGACGGTGTGTCACCATGGCCTCGACTCTGGGATAGTTGTTCGTCCGGGTCGAAATGGAGGGATCCGTGTTCGACGACGTAATGGTTTCCGTTAGTGTGCTGATGAGCCCGGGCACTCCCAGGAACAGCCCGGCCAGCGCAATCGGGGACGCAATCAGAGCCCAGATGCGTGGGATCGGTGGAAGGAACGGTATGAACACCACGAGCCCGACTACAAGGCCGAGGACCCCGGAACGAGAAACCGTTGAGGCAATCGCAAAGATCAAGAGCATGGTGCCCAGAAGTTTGTACCCGATCCATCCCCGGCGGTCGTAAATTAGGCGCCAGATGGACAGGGGAAGAAGCATCGCGGAAACTACTGCCAGCTCGATCGAGTGGAACGTACTGCCCGCGACGCGTAGGAGCGCACCGCGTGACTGGAAAGGTGTATCCCCGCCGTTATAGGTGAACCCGGGCATCGCGTACTGGAACCACTCCATGGGATTAATCCGAAAAACGAACTGGACTACCGCGATCAGGCAGCAGAAGAATGCCCCGGCCAGGAGCGCCCGTACGAGGATCATGGCGTCTGAGAGGGTGCGGATGACTTCGCCGATAACGAGGACTATGCCTGCACTGGCTAGCAACAGGATCAACCAGCGATCGGCCGACGCACGCGCGATCTGTGTACTGCCTCCAGTGATTCCTGCGTAGAGGGCAGCATAGGAAGCACAGTTGGCCAGGAACAGTGCGGCCAAAGTCATGCGTCCGGGATGCCTGATCTTCATGGGGTTATGTAGCCCAAACAGAACAGAGCAGATCCAGAGTGCAAAAATGAGGACTGCCAGGATCATCGGCACGGTGCCGGCTGCGCCGATGGGTTTGAAAACCATGGCTGATGGAAAAAAGAAGATGCAGAAAGCCACAGCCCGGACAATGAAGGGAACCTTCCCCACAAGCCCATGGGCTGCAGGAGTACTGATGGCGCCTAGCGAGCCGCTGGATGCTTGTTGATGTTCCATTGCCGAGGAACGCTGTTCGACGGTCCGTGCATGCTGGCTCACAAGGCGCCCTCCGTCGCCGGGAGCCGATTCGGTGCTGATGCAAGACAAACACGTTCGATCTCCTGGGTAACAAGACTGGCCGGTGTTCGCCAGTCCATCCGCTCGGATGCGGCGAGGAGCCGGGCCCTACCCTCGATGTCCCACGAGGTGACGGCGTCGGAAAGACCCCGAGCGACTGCGGCAGGGGTTGGCGGCACCCAGATCGCGTGGGGAGCGGATAGAACGGCCCGTGAGAACGGGTGGTCGTTCATGATTGGCACGTTTCCGGCGGCCATCAGTTCCTCGGCTATCAGCGTGATATTCGTGAAGGAAAGGGCGACGCTGGCTATCGTCCGGTTATAAAGCTCGTTGAGTTCCGAAGGACTCAACGAGCCGTGATTTGTGACCGGAAACTTCCAGTCGGATACTTTGTCCCCGAAGACATGGATTTCCTGATCAGGGTGCCGGCGGTGGAAGTCCTCCAATCCCAGTTTGGCTAGGAGATATCCGCGCCTATCCACAGTGCGTTTGGCGTAGTAAACAATCCCGCTCCGTGCCTCCGAGGAGTCGCTGCGCGGTAGAACCTTGTACTCAGACGTGTCGCAACCGAACGGAACTGTTGCGTCCGAAACAACGCCTAATTCGTGGGTAAGGGTCGATGCCACCATCTCGCCCAGGGCGACGTTGACGAATCCGAACCTGTAAGTGTCTTCGGCTAGTGCGTAGAGCGCACCTCTTGGGTAGAAGTACGGTTCGTAGTCCTGGATGAAGTAGAAGCGGTTCATCGCTCCAGAGGCCCTTTTGGCCACAACATGGGCGGTTCCCCACGAACTGGCTACAACGGCGTTCATTTCCCCGAATCCTCGCGTTGCGCTGCGGATCCCGGCTCTGATCCTTGGCCAGTGCTGCCGTATGACCCGTTCATGGCGATCAACGTCGTCGGAGTTCCGGTCATATAGAAACAGCGTGCATTGGTGACCCCGCTGTTCTGCGGCCTCAACCATTCGGAAGAGTGTTGTATGACCGCCGGACCCTGGGCCGGGAGGCGCGCAGACCCACCCGATTTGCAGCGAGGCACCCGTGCTCAAGTGAGGTTCGAAGCGACCCAGCGTGCTTGAATCCACAAGGTCTTCGACCCTCACGGGAAGTTCCGACCCCATGAAATCGAAACGCTCATTGATCTTCTGCGCCGTGCGGCGCCCTACTGCCGTCGCAAGTCCGGCAGGACCAGCGCTTCGCATGCGCCTCCACAGATCGGCGAAGGCGAGATTCCTCGAAGTCAAGCGGCACCCCCTCGAGCATTGCTGCGGCTTCCCTCAAGATAGTCCGCATAGTCGGCCAGCGCCTGAGTACGCACGTCCTGGCTAGTGCCAGACTTGGCGGAAATCATGACGGCCAGGACGTCAGTTGGACTCGAACGAAGCATCTTGCGGATCTCCGCCCCCGTCAGAGGTGACTCTTCTGAATAGCTGATGCTTTTCATTCGGGATGTGACCGCCGGTGGACCGCCGAGAACCGCGTCCACGTAGGTCCCGTACAGCATCATTTCGGAGAAGTGGAGCTGGGAAGCTACGGCTGACTGCCAGGACTCGCCGTTCACACGCTCAATATGTTGGAGCATCGAACGGACTATCGCGGGATCCCAGACACAAGGCCAGCAGACATAGTCCGTCAAGTTACCGCTCTCGGCACGCCCAAGGCCTAAAAGGTCCCGAGCTGACTCGAGCCACATGCGATGCCGTGGCAGTCCGGAATGTACTGCTCCAGGATTGCTGTACATCTCCAATTTGCCGTCTTGCCGGAATGACTCAAGGTCAGTGGGAGCGACTAACACCATGTCGGAATCGACGAGAATTACTGCATCCACATCCAAGGAGGCCGCAGCAGACAACTTGATTAGTTGCTGGGCAATCCACCCTCTGATAGGCGGCCAAGGACGCGATCGGTTGACCCACATGTTGAGGTGTGGCAGTTTCCACATTGAAGCGTCCAGGAATTTCCGCGCTTCGTGGATCTCAGTCCTGTTATTCAGGAGCATCCGAAATATAGGAACGTCTTGTTGTGGAACCACGATGTGATGCGTGACGTCCTCGGGCATCCAGCGTAGAACCGAGCGATTGAGTTCCCGGCACAGCTCGGCGTCCGTACTGTAGCTAGGTGTTAAAACGGCGAGGCCTCGTCTAGATTCCATATCTCCTCCACTGCTGCCAACGAACACGGGAACCGAACTCCCGGTTGAGGGATCCACGCCAGGCAGCAAGTCGTCCGGAAATGCTCAGCGACGTGGGAGTGCCATTCTGCCGGAGGTAGTCGTGATATGCGATAGAAGTTTCTGCTGCCGGAAAAACGGACCGTGCGAAGGCCAACGCGGCGGCGATATCTTCTGTGGAGGCATCGCCGGCGGCGCATTTTGAGGCGGACCACTCTAGCGCCTCCATTGCCATACGTCGGTTAACGGTTGATCTCAGAGATTCGATGCGGCGAGCGGAGAGGCGTGATCCTGCCAGAAATGATTCGTAGGCTTTTACGCGCTCCTCAAGGTCGCGCAACAAGGTGCCATAGCCGGTTGTCATCATGCTCGCAGCGTGAAGACGTCGGTATGCCTGATCGACGCCGTTCACCCTCCCGACATCGGAGACATCGGCGATGCGAAGCCACATTTCAAGGTCTCCGGAATGCGGCAGTTCCGGGCGGTAATAGCCGACCTGGTGTTGTACCGACGTCCTGACTACTGCTTCGGGGCTACTGATGATGCCTAATCCGCGACGGAATTGCGCCTTGATCCATCTTTCCCCCTGCCATACGGACCAATTCCGAGCACGGTCACCGTTTTGGTGTGGCTGAGCCTCGAAAGCCTGAGGATGCCCATAGACAAGTCCAACGGAGGGAAACTTCTCCATGAGGGCTGTGGCTCTGGCAAGGGCGCCCGGTGCCAGCATGTCGTCGGCTGACAGAAGCACCACATAGTCCGAATCAACGACGGAGAGGCCTTCGTTGTAGGTTGCGATGTGGCCCCTATTTTCTTGATGACAGGTCAGCCGAACGCGCGAATCGCGAGCTGCGATGGCAGCGGCTACCTCGGTGCTACCGTCCGTCGACGCGTCGTCAATGATGTGGACTTGGGTGGTGACGCCGGCTTGCGTCAGGACGCTCGCCACGCACATATCAAGGTAGCGGCCGTAGTTGTAGCACGGGATAACGACCGCCACATGTGCAGGTCGTGCGTCGCCAGATCTTGAGATCACCTTAAACATCGGAATATTCCCCTGTTCGGCCGGACCTAACGGGCCCGCTGGTAAGGCCCAGCGCCTTGACGATTCGGCCCGCAACGTCACTCCATGAAGACGCCGCAGCGTTCCGCGCCGCCGCCGCACCCATCGATTGCGCCGCCGATCGGTCTGCCAGTGCCAGCATCGCGTCGACGAGCGCCTTTGAATCGCCAGGATCCACCACGATGGCGCCGTCGTTGATCAGCTCGCCGGCGCCCCCCCTAGACGTCGCGATCACCGGCAATCCGGCCGACGCAGCCTCGAGATAGGCAATGGGAGAAGGGTCGAACTTACTCGGCAACACAAAGCAGTTCGCTGCCGCGTAGAGCCGGTCCAGCTTTAACTGGGCCGAGGCGTCTCCCCTTGCGAGAAACCCATGGCCATTCACGCCCGGCGCATCGATTTCGGGATGGTTTCCGACGAGGTCAAGGGTGGCCTCGGGCACACGCTTGCGAACCTCCTCGAAGGCCCGGACAACTGACGCCCCATTCTTGCGCCTCCATTCAACCCCTACGAAGAGAAACCTAGGCCTCGACCAATCCCGAATAACCCCTGGCGCGGCGAGACGTGGCCGGTGGCCCATTCCCACGACCGCAAGCTGACCGGAGGGAATCCCGTAGTCGTCCTCATAGGATCGTGCCGCCCAATTCGTGCTTACACAACAGACCGTCGCGGCCCTGGTCGACGCAGACTGCCGCTCGATCCATCTGGCGACGTGTCGCTGCGGAAACCTCGACTGGCGGATGTCGGAATTGGGGTCACGGTACATCTGCAGCAGGGTTCCGTCGTCGTATGTTGCGCACGGAACACTGCCTTCGAGAACGGCTGCCAAGTCATACATTTCAGTCCCCATGGCAATTACCGCGTCCAACGTAGGATGCTGTGCCAGAGCCGACTTCAGTGCGCGGGTGCGGGCCCATTGCCGTACCTGCATCCGATCGGCCACGGCACCTCGCCGACCCGTGGCCCTTGAGAGGATGGCCACGAGTTCATGGAGCCCGTGTGGAATCTTGACCCCAATCGGGACCACGTCCACGCCGCATCCGACTAGTCCAGATGCCAGTCCGTGAGGAGTTCCGGACCAGTTTGCAGGCGCCAACGGCTCAGGAACTGGATAAATGATTCCGACTCTCATGCTGGATTCCTCGATTCCTTGGATTGGCGGCTGAACAGGCGCCTCATATTGAGCAGCGAGTGGACTCGGTCTGGGGCCACGGCGGCGATTGCACGACGGTTGAGGGCGCCGTAGATGAGGGCACCCATCAGTGCGCCGGTAGCGACCTTGAGCAAGTTGCTTTCGATGGGAAGGGTGATCAACCACGACACAACGGCCGCGGCTACGGCGGTGATAGCCGGACGGCCGACCGAGCGCAGCAGCGCTGACAGGGGAAGACCGGTCGACCGGCGGAGCGCGATAACGTAAACGGGTGTTGTGATTACCCCAATGACAACGATGTGCGCGACGGCTGCGCCCTCGATGCCACCCAGCCGGATGCCGACCGGGAGAGCGGGCAGCAAGGCAATTAGGGCGCAAACCTGGACTGAGAAGAGAATTCCGGTCCGCCCCATGGCAATAATGACGTTCGCCAGTAGGAGGCCCAGGACAAACAGGGCCCCATATACGGCCAGGATGGAAAGAACAGGGGCGGCGGCTGGCCATTTCGGACCGTAAATTGTCAGCACAAGCGGACTGGAAAATGCGCAAAGGAATGCTGCCAGCGGGAACGCCACCAGGGCGACTGCCCGTGCGCCGTGCGCGACCGCTGCTCCGATGTCCCCGCCATCGCGCCGCACGACCGAGATGGCAGGGAGCACGAGTCCGTTCAAGATGGAACCAATGACCGCTGTTGGCCACATGGCGATGCTAAAAGCGAGGAAGTACACGCCCAAGTCGGCCACGCCCGCCATCCGGCCAATGAACAGATAGTCCGCGTTCAGGAGTACCTGGCTCAAGAGGTTGGCGCCGGCCAATGGCAAGCCGAAGGCAAGGAGCGGGCGCAGCACGTCCAACTGCAGGCGTGGCCACACTGGAACGCCGGCGGCGCCCATCATGATGCCCCCCATGATCACTTGACCGACAATCCGTGACCAGGCAAAGGCTTCCGGTCCGCTGCCCACGAAGGCGAGCAGAAGTAGCGTGGCGCTGCCTGGGAGAAACGCAATGGCTGATGCCCAAAAGATCACGTTCTGCCGGAACTCGCGTTGCAGCAGGGCTCCGGGGACGGCAAACGGGCCGATCAGCGCCACGCCGATTGCCATGATCCTGACGGCGGAACCGGCTTCTGCACTTCCCAATGCCCCCGCGATGTCGTCGGCGAATATCGCCATCGGGACAGCCAGCAAGAGGCTGCTCGTGATCGAAACTGCTGCCACAGTTGGTGCAATGCGGGTTACGTCGAGGTCGGAGCGTGCGATCGCGGAGGCAACACCAAGTTCGGCAATGCTGACGATCACAGCGTGCACCGTGACGGCCAGTGTAAAGATGCCCAAGTCCTGAGGCGAAACGATCCTGGCGACCACGGCCATGAGGGCGATGTTGCCTATGCGGAGAAAGATCGTCCCGCCCGCTGACCACAGGGCACCACGCTTCAATGTTGAGGTGAGGACGGCGCCCTCTGTGGGTGTGTGTGTCGCGATACGCGGCAAAGAGCCTTGAGCAGCGGACCGGGTTTTGGAATCAGGAGTCATGTCCGGCCACCTGAAATTCAGCAGAAAGAGCCGTTTCCGCGACCATCATCGCGGGCCGCCGATGGCCGCGTGCAGCCGTTCGGCCACATACTCCTGTTGATGTGCGGTGATGTGCGGATAGATCGGCAGGGAAAGCATGGTGCCGGCGGCTTGCTCCGCCACCGGGAAATCGCCCCGGCCGTAGTTCAGCTCCCGGTAGGCCGGGCTGAGATGGATAGGCACCGGGTAGTGGATGCCTGCGCCGATACCCGCCGCCTGCAGCTCGGCCAGGACGCGGCCGCGGTCCTCCACCCGGATGACGTACAGGTGCCACACGTCAACATTGCCTTCGGCGCTGGTCGGAAGGATGACGCCGGGCAAACCCGACAACAGCGATGTGTAACGTTCGGCCGCCTCCCGCCGTCGTTGGTTCCAGCCGTGCAGCCGGCGCAGTTTGGCGTTCAGCACTACCGCCTGGAGCGTATCGAGCCGGGAATTCATGCCGATCGCCTCGTGCTGGTACCTGACCAGACTGCCATGGGCACCGAGCAGCCGCACCCGGGCGGCTATGGCGGGATCGCTCGTGGTGACAGCCCCGGCGTCCCCGGCAGCCCCCAGGTTCTTGCCGGGGTAGAAGCTCGTAGCTGCCGCCTGGCCCAGTGTCCCGGCGAACCTGCCGTATCGGGTCGCACCCTGCGATTGGGCGGCGTCCTCCACGAGAGCTGCCCCGCACGATGCAGCCAAGGATTCGAGCCGCTCAACCGGTGCCGTCTGTCCGAAAAGGTGAACCGGAACGATGGCCTGGGTCCGGGGTCCAACCGCGGCGGCGGCGCGCGCCGGGTCGATCAACAGGTGAACCGGGTCTACGTCCACTGGGACCGGCCTGGCGCCAATGCGGGAAACGGCTTCGGCCGTGGCAATAAATGTGTTGGCCGGCACGATGACTTCCCCGCCCGGGCGTACACCGCAGGAGCGCAAGGCGAGTTCGAGCGCATCAGTGCCGTTGGCCACACCCACGCAGTGTCCGGCGCCAAGAAATTCTGCATAGGCCTGTTCAAATTCAGCCACGGCGGGACCGCCGATGAAGGAAGTCTGGGCGAATACCTCTTTCATGCCGATTTCGACTTCTTCGGCTATTTCTTCCTGTTGTGCACCCAGATCCACAAGTGGAATCGATGTCGAATAGTTCATGATTGGTTCCCTTCCTCAATGGCCGCGCGGCTCACAGCTCGGCCGCCGCTGCGTTGAAGACCCCGTCACGGACCGGGTGCGCCGGCACACCCACCCACGTTTCGCCGTCGGGGACGTCCCCGAGCACCGCGGCGCCCATCCCGATCGTCGCGTAGGAGCCGATTGATGTGCGTTCACGCACGCTGGAGTTCATCCCGAGGTGGGCCGCCCGGCCAATCCTCACGCCGCCGCCAAGGGAGGTGCCGGCGGCGAAGGTTGCGTAGTCGTCCACGACGTCGTCGTGCGTGAACGTGACTCCCGGCATGGCCACCACGTGCGCGCCCAGGGTGACCGAGGCTGTCAGCGTCACGTTCTGCAGCAGGATGCTGCCCCGGCCGATCCGGCATCCTTCAGGCATTCGGACCGTCGTGTCGATCACTGTGGCATAGCGGTTGGTGCCAATACCCATCTCGCTCAGGCGCTCCACGACGGCCTGTCGGGGGCGGCCGGAATCCACGCAGACCAGAAGGAAGGCGTGCGTGAAGTGCACCGCGTCGGCGATGGTTCCCAGGACTGGTGCCCCGTCCACTTCGATCCCGGACATCTCCTCGTCGTCGTCAAGGAAGCCGACCACGTCATAGCGTCCGCTGCTGCGAACCGTCGCCAGAACCTCACGTGCCAGACCGCTTGCGCAGATCAGCAAAAGCTCACTCACCGGGTCACCCGCCGGCTGTCCGGGACGCCGGCACCGGGACGCGGGGCCCTCACCGCAGCTCCGCGGACGACGACGGCTGGCAGCTTCTGGACGAGGGTTCCGTCAAGTCCGGAAGCTGCCAGCCCTTGTTCGTGGGTCCGTTGTGCAGCAACGGACCCGACAACCCGGCCGGTGTCGGCCGGATTGAACCTGTGGGGTGCGGCTGCGGCCGCGACCCATGCAAAGAGGCGCTCCGCGCCCGGGGCCGGACTATTCCCGTCAGGTTGCCTGAACTGACGTGCCAATGGCCAAACCGTCATCCCCCACCTACTTTCTCGCCCAGCCTTTGGGCGCGAAGCCGATTCGTTCCGGATCTTGCCGGCGGATGCCGGACACATCGACCCTTCTCAGCTGTTCACTCCGTGCACTAGGAAAAAAATAGCCCTGAAGCACAGGGAAAAACGGGAAACGGCGGCTCCATGTGGTCCAAGCAGGGGAAGTATGCGGGTTCTGCGGGATTGTGGATGTGGCCTCCACGAACGTGGCGGGGAGGCGGCCCGTCCGAGGGCGCGGCCGCGCCCGCTCCGGGCAGACCCCGGAGGTCGCGGGCGGCAGAGATGCCGCTAAACAGCCAGCGGGGACGCCTCGCGGGCCAACTCCGGTGATGGGGTGGTTCCCCCGGCCGACACGAGGCACGTCAGCTGGGAACGGGACTGGACCGCCAGCTTCCGATAAATCGCGGTGAGGCGCACCTCAACTGTCCTGACGGACACGAACAGCGATGCGGCGATTTCCTTGTTTCGCCGGCCCCGGGCCACGAGCTGAACAAGTTCCCGCTCCTGGTCCGAGAGCAGCAGCAGGGCCGGGCTCTGGATCTCCGGAACATCCCGCACACCGTCGCCGAGCAACATCGCGTCCACATGTTGTGTCCAGGACGCGGCGCCCGACTCCTCGAAAAGCGCCTTTGACCGCAGCAAGGCGTTCTTGGCGTCCTTGGTCCTGCCGGAAGCCTCCAGCCGCTCGGCGTAGCAAAGAAGTGTCCTGGCCCGTTCGAAGAGGGAATCGTCCTTCTGCCACGAATCCAGGGCCTGCCCGAAGAGCTCCAGGGAGCGTTCGCCCTCGGCGACCAAGGCGCGGGAGCGGGACACGGCCATCAGCAACCATCGGGATTTCAGGCCGGCCGACCTGTATTCCATCCTGGTGAGGGCGCGGGCGGCCTCGCGCCGGTGACCCGACCTGACCAGCACTTCAACCAGGTCCGACTCGCAGCGCAAAAGGGCGGGGTTGCTGAAGTCCATGCCAATTTCGGCAGCCCTGGACAGCAGGGCTCCGGCCTCCTCAAGGTCGCCGCGCATCAGCGCAAAATGCCCCTGCCACGCGAACAATTGCGCTACCGTCCGCGGAGGCGCGTCGGCGCTGACAAACTTTTGCGCCTCTGCGAGGCAAGCCTGAGCCTCCACCGTGTCGCCGACTGAATAGGCCCGCCAGAGGAGGAAGTTGTTGCGCATCCCGCGGTGATACTGCTGGCTTGTTGCGGAACCGGCAATCTCCTCTATCAGTGCAACGGCGGAGCGGAAGTTTCCGGCGCGGATTTCGTTGTCCGCCGCGAAGTACCGTGCAGTCTCACTCCAGTTCGCATCGCTGGCCGCGCTCAAGTTCCGGACGAGGGAAAAGAGGTCGCGGGCCCCTTCGTAGTTCTCCGCGTACGTCAGGGCGCGGCCCTTGAGCAGCAGCGACGCGGGGGAACTGTTGGCCCCGCCGTCGGCAGCTCGCGAGATACGGTCAACGCTTCCCTTGACGGCGTCGGCCAGTAGCCTTGCGCGCTGGTTCACGGCTATGGATTCGCCGGATGCTTCAGCCAGGAATTGCTCTGCATGCTCCAAAAGCTGCCCGGCGTCCTCGACCTGCCAGCGTTCGGCCATGTGCAGGGCGCCGATGGCCAGGAGGCAGGCAGAGAGTCCCGGATCGTGATGCCCGAATTCCTTGATCAGCCGAATCATCATGCTCGGCCTCATGGAATTGCCCTTCATCAGCTCCATCTGGAAATCGAGCCCGGTGAGGCGCAGCGTCAGGGCACGGTTCTTCGTGATCCGCTGTGCCCAGTCCAGGTAGCGTTTCGCGTGGACGAATTCACCCCGGCTGAACAGCACCTCCGCTACCGTGCCGAGCCTGGCAGCCGTCTCCGCCTCCCAGGGGTTGATGGCGAGGGCCCGTTCGATGTATTCGACCGCGGATTGCGTCTCCTCCGCCCGCACAAGCTCAACTGCATGGCGGAGCAGGCTGAAGGACGTGTCCCGGCGCATGGCCGGGGTGTAGCTCAGATGCCACGGCCACGCCTGGTGATCCGCGGTTTCGGCGGCCGCAGCCAACGCGTGGTGGTGTGCGGTTCTTTCCGCCGGCTGCATGGCCGAGAAAATATGGGCACGCAGCATTTGGTCCTGAATTCTGACGTAGGAGCCGGAACGGACGGCAATTCCGGCGGAGACAATTTCATCCACGCCCGCCCATAGGTTCCCTGGCATTTCTTCCAGCAGATCGGCGCTGCTCCGGTAAGAAAGGGAAAGGAGATCAACTGCCCGGCGCGCACGCGTCGAAAGCCCCGAAATCGAAGCCGCCAGATCATCCTCGAAGCTTCCATTCCAGTGCAGGGGGACGGGGAGGGCGTATTTCCCCTGGATCTGGCGCTTGGTCAGCTCATCGTGGAGCTCAAGCGATGCCAAAGGATTGCCGTCAGTGGCCGTGGCAATAGCATGGATTGCCGCCTGGCCGAGCTGCCCGGGCGTCATGGATTCGAGCATTTTCACGGTGTCGCTGTGGCTCAGATTCGCCAGGTGGAGAGTGGCCATCCGGGCAAACGGGCTGTCCGGCGCCTCGCCGCGCATGCTGACAATGAGTACCAGCCCTGTGCCGGCGAGCCGCCGGGCCACGAAGCCGAGAATCATCTGGCTGGCAGGATCCAGTTGCTCGGCGTCATCAACAACCACGACCGTCCGGTCCGCGGACCATTGACGGAGTGTAGAGAGGAGCATCGTTGAAAGGTCTGCGGCGTCAAGGTTTCCGCGTGGTGAGGTGGCCACATAGTCGGTGAGGGGCGCCAGCGCGGGATCGTCGATTCCGTTGAGCAGGGCCGTAAGACCGGAAAACGGCCACGTCGACTCCGACGGATTGGCGCGGAGCAGCACCGTCTTGTATTCGTGCAGATTCGGAATCTCCGCGAGCAGCGATGACTTGCCGCTTCCGCGGCCTCCCGTAACCGCCAGGGCGGATTCCCTGGGGCTCCGGATCAGCGCCAGGACACGGGCGATTTCCTTTTCCCGGCCAAACAAAACCATGGGTGCCCCGATTCCATCCCCAAGAGACCAATCAGCCAGGGTTGCCGTCTCTTCGGAAAAGAGAACGTGGCCCAAACTGACATATTCACCTTCCGCACGCCAATGCTTTTTGCAAAACAAAGGTCCGGGATAACGCTCCGGATTGGAACGAAAGCCCTGACCAAATGGCTGTGCTGATGTCAATGTAGCTTGGGTTCTACCGGAGCACTAGGAAGTTCGGATAATCGAGTACAGGGTTTGCCAAACACGAGTAGTGGGGCCCCGAAGTACTCGGATCGGACCGCAGAATTGTCTACATTGCCTGACGTGCGGGCAGATCGAGGGTGTCCCCCAGCCTCCGGCCTACGCGGCGACGCCGACCACGAGGTTGATGGTGGTGGCCAGGATGATGGTCCCGAAGAGGTAGGACAGCAGGCTGTGCTTGAGCGCCTCGGCCCGGATGCCATGGTTCTGCAGGGCGGTGTCCGAGACCTGGTACGTCATGCCAAGGCTTGTGGCCAGGTAGGCGAAGTCGGTGTACTGCGGCGGCCGGCTCTGATTGAAGTCGATGCCGCCCACCCGGGAGCCTGCCTTCGCGCCCGTGCCGTAATACAGTTCCGCATAGCGCAGTGTGAAGAGCGTCTGGACGAGCGTCCAGGACAGTGCCACCGAGACCACCGCGAGCAGGCCGCCGGCAATCCTGGATACGGTGTCGGTGTTGTTGTGGGAATCCACGATGACCGCTGCTGCCGCGCCCAGGCTGGCCACATTGGCGGCCAGGATGAGCAGGTCCGTCGTGCTCCGGGACGGGTCCTCCGTTGTGGCGTGCAACCGTGTGTCCGCAGGGTCGAGGCGTCCGATGACCAGCCAGACCCAGACGATGTAGGTCAGGGCGGCCCCGCACCAGCCCACCGTGGGGGCCTGCACCCAGTGCCCGGCCAGGCCCGTTGCCGCCCCGGCAAGCAACCCTGCCAGCAGCATGACGGCGAAACGCAGGCGGCTCCGCCAGGTGCGCTCGATACGTGGGGGCCGGGATCCGGTGTTCATTCCCTGATCATGGCATGCCGACGGCGGCCGCCCCGCCGCGGCAGTTATCCACATGGCCGCCGCCGCACTTCCGGGGCCGGTCCCCGGGCCGTACGGTGGGGGCACGGAATCGCGGAAACCGGCCCGGATGCACTAAGCTATTGAAGTCTGTGCTGCGCCCTGCCCCCGTTCCGGTGGCCGGGCATTGCACGGCCACCGCAAATGAACCTCCTGTTACGGAAATGCCGTAACCGCTTAGCCCAAAGGAGGTGGGTTCACATATGCGTCCTTACGAATTGATGGTAATCATCGACCCCGAGGTCGAAGAGCGTGCCGTTGAGCCGTCGCTTCAGAAGTTCCTGAACGTCATCACCAACGATGGTGGAACCATCGAAAAGGTTGACATCTGGGGCCGTCGTCGCCTGGCTTACGAAATCCAGAAGAAGTCCGAAGGTATCTACGCCGTGGTGAACTTCACCGCTGAGCCGGCTACCGCCAAGGAACTTGACCGCCAGCTGAGTCTCAACGAGACCATCATGCGCACCAAGATCACCCGCCCCGAAGAGCAGAAAGTTGTTGCTGAGTAATTCAGCTTTCAACCTTTCAATCTTCATCCCGCAGGAACGCACAAGGAGGCAGTAGATGGCAGGCGAAACCACTATCACGGTTATCGGTAACCTCACCAATGACCCCGAACTCAGGTTCACACCGTCCGGTTCGGCCGTAGCGAATTTCACCATCGCTTCTACTCCCCGCACCTTCGACCGGCAGTCCAATGAGTGGAAGGACGGGGAAACCCTGTTCCTCCGCGCATCGGTCTGGCGCGAAGCAGCCGAAAACGTCGCCGAATCCCTGACCAAGGGCATGCGCGTGATCGTCTCCGGCCGCCTTAAGAGCCGTTCCTACGAAACAAAAGAAGGCGAGAAGCGCACCGTTATCGAGCTCGAGGTCGATGAAATCGGCCCGAGCCTGCGCTACGCCAATGCCAAGGTCAACCGCACCCAGCGCTCCGGCGGTCAGGGTGGACAGGGCGGCTTCGGCGGCGGCAACAGCGGCGGTTTCGGTGGCAACTCTGGCGGAAGCCAGGGCGCCGGCACCGGTGGAACCTGGGGCGGCAACCAGCCCGCAGCGCAGGAGGACCCTTGGGCCACGCCCGGGGTCAGCAATGCAGGCGGCGGCTGGGGCAACGGCCCGGATTCCGAACCTCCCTTCTAAACAACATCTAAGGTCCGGCGACGAAAACCGCCCGGGAGCCGCAAGGCCTCCGGGTGCAGATTGCGCCGGATCACCACCATCCCGTGGATCAATATCCACGGGCTCCATCGAATAGGAGCTCCACGATGGCTAAGGCTGAACTCCGTAAGCCCAAACCAAAGTCCAACCCCTTGAAGGCCGCTGACATCACTGTCATCGACTACAAGGACGTAGCATTGCTGCGCAAGTTCATCTCCGACCGCGGAAAGATCCGCGCCCGTCGCGTCACTGGCGTCACGGTGCAGGAACAGCGCAAGATCGCCCAGGCAATCAAGAACGCCCGCGAAGTTGCTCTGCTGCCTTACTCCGGCGCTGGCCGCGGCTAAGGAAGGGATTAACTAACATGGCAAAGCTCATTCTGACCCACGAAGTAACCGGTCTCGGTGCTGCTGGCGATGTTGTCGAGGTCAAGGACGGTTACGCACGTAACTACCTGCTGCCCCGCAACTTCGCCCTGACCTGGTCCAAGGGTGGCGAGAAGCAGGTTGAGTCCATCAAGGCTGCCCGCGTTGCCCGCGAGCACGCTTCCCTGGAAGACGCTCAGAAGCAGGCCGCTGCACTCTCCGCCAAGCCGGTCAAGCTGGTCGTCAAGGCTGGCGCAACCGGACGCCTGTTCGGCACCGTCAAGCAGGGCGACGTGGCCGACGCTGTTGAGGCCGCTGGCCTGGGCCGCATCGACAAGCGCAAGGTTGAACTGCCGGCACACATCAAGTCGACCGGTTCCTACCAGGCAAACGTCCGTCTGCACGACGACGTTTCCGCTGTGATCGAACTCGACGTCGTCGCAGGCAAGTAGTCTTTTCGGCTACAGCCTGTCCGGCTAGGCAGTCCTGAACTGCCGGAAGGCCCCCGCCTTCGGATTCCTCCGGGAAACCGACGGCGGGGGCCTTCCGCTTTAATTCCGGGCGGCCTCAGTCCTGGTGCAGCACCGTGGTGACATGCCGGTATCCCAATCGGATCAGCTCCGCCAGCACGCCCTCATCGACGTCCTCGAGCTTGTTGACGTACAGGCACCCGGCGCCGAGCTTGTGCTTGCCCAGCCGGCCGAGCAGATCGGCGGCTTCCGTCCCGTATGTGAGGCCGTAGAGCGAGAGGCTGGATTTCCTGGGGGAGAACCCGACCGCTGGAGCGTCGCCCTCCCGGCCGCTCGCGTACTTGTAGTGGTACCGGCCGAACCCCACAATTGTGGGACCCCACATCTCCGCCGCCTGACCCGTGATCCGGGACATCAGCGCGAGCAGGCGGAGCCCGTCCCCGCGCCGGACCGGATGCTCGACGGCGGCGAGGAACTCCGCCACGGACGCGCCGGTTGCCTGGGTCTTGTTTTCAGTCATGAGGGCAGTCTTGCAGACGCCGGCAGTACTGTCAGCCGCACGCTCAGGCGCCAAAGGCGCCGGTGATAGCCTGCTGCGGTGAACCCCGATCCCGCCGCAGCGCCCCGCCTTCGTCCCTTCAGCCAGGTGGACGTCTTCTCCGCCGAGCCCTACCGCGGAAATCCGCTGGCCGTCGTCGGCGACGCCGAAGGCCTCGCGGCGGAGACGATGCAGCGGTTCGCCAACTGGACAAACCTTGCGGAGACAGCGTTCCTGTTGCCGCCCACGCACCCCGACGCCGACTACCGGGTGCGGATCTTCACCGGCAGCGAAGAGTTTCCCTTTGCCGGCCATCCCACCCTGGGCTCGGCGCACGCCTGGCTGGAGGCCGGCGGCATCCCGAAGCAGGACGGTGTGGTGGTCCAGGAGTGCGGGGCCGGGCTGGTGAGGCTCAGGCGCGACGGCGGACGCCTCGCGTTCGCGGCCCCGCCGCTGACCCGCTCGGGAGCCGTGGCGGAGGAGGACCTGGTGCGGATCGCCGCCGGCCTGAGGCTGCCCCGGGAGGCACTGCTGGACGCGTCCTGGCTGGTCAACGGCCCGGACTGGATCGGCGTGCTGCTGGACTCGGCGGAACAGGTGCTGGGTATCCGCCCGGACTATGCGGCCATGACGGGTCTCAAGGCCGGCGTCATCGGGCCGCACCGTGCCGGAGCCGACGTCGACTTCGAAGTGCGCACATTCATCCCGGGCGACGCCGCGGCGGAAGACCCCGTCACGGGCAGCTTCAACGCCGGAGCGGCCCAATGGCTGATCCGCAGCGGGCGGGCCCCGGAGTCCTACCTCGCGGCGCAGGGGACCGCTCTGGGCCGGGCCGGACGGATCCGTGTCGACGCCGTCGGTGAGGACATCTGGGTAGGCGGGGATTCCGTGAGCTGCATCGAAGGGTGGGTCCTGCTCTGACCGGTTGCCCTATCAGTTGTGGTTGCTCTGCCTGTCCGTTAAGGACCAGGAGTGATAGAGCAACGGGGGCGGGAATAAATCCACCCGCCCGCCCCTTGTTCAGGTAGATGCAAACGCATGTAGTGGCTTTGCTGACCTGGATTCAACTGAGGAGCACCCGTGGAAACCCGCCGTATCACCGTTATCTCCGCCGGACTCGGCGTCCCGTCGTCGAGCCGCCTGCTGGCGGATCAGCTGGCGGCATCGGCCGAGCGGCAGCTTGCCGCGGCCGGCTACGCCGTGGACATCGAGGTCGCGGAACTGCGGGACCTCGCCGTGGACATCGCCAACAACTTTGTGACCGGCTACGCGGCCCCGCGGCTGGCCGAAGTGATCGCCGGCGTCGAGGCCTCCGACGGCATCATCGCCGTCAGTCCCGTGTTCAGCGCTTCTTACAGCGGGCTTTTCAAGTCCTTCATCGACGTGCTCGATCCCAAGTCGCTGGAAGGCAAGGCCGTTCTGCTTGGGGCCACCGCCGGCACGGACCGGCACCAGATGGTGCTGGACTTCGCGATGCGGCCGCTCTTCACCTACCTGCGCACCCGGATCGCCGCCACCGCGGTCTTCGCCGGACCCCAGGACTGGGGAAACAACGACGACGGCGGCTCGCCGCTGTCCGTGCGGGTGGACCGGGCGGCGGGGGAGTTTGCCGGCCTGCTGCAGGACTCGGGGCCGCAGCGGAAGCCGGCCGCGCCGGAGTCACTGCCGTTTGAGCAGCTGCTCGCCGGAATCTCCGCCCGGCGATAGGGCAGGCCGGATTGTCCGGACCATGTGGGCCGCCCGCCACGCGTGGCGCGCTCAGTCTTCGAGCAGTGCGATGAATTCCCTGGCCTGCTTCATGGAAATATCCGAGTGGCGGGTCAGGGCCGTCGCTGCGGCCTCGGTATCGCCGCTCTTGGCCAAAGTGCGGATCCTCCCGTAAATCTCATCGTTGAGCATGTTGCTGCTCACCTCGCGTGTGACATCGCCCTTGCTGGCGATCGCGCGGTAGCGGTAGGAGAACCGCTGCGGCACGTCGTCATCGTCCGGAGCTGCCGCCGGTGGGGCCTCCGGGGCGCGGAACGGCTGGGGGTGAGCCGCGAGGGCCGCGACGGCGTCACGGGACGCCCGGAGGCCCTCTCCCGTGGCCTCGAGGTACACCTTGATGGCGGCCATGGCCTGTCCCTGCGCGATCAGGGCGTATAACCGCCGGTGCTGCTCCTGGTTGAGCTTGGCGGCCGACGCGCGGGCGAGTTCGCCGGTATCGGGGTCCGGCTGTGGCAAGGGCGCCGGACGGGGATGTTCGCCGCGGTGGTTCCAGGCCCGGATGGCCAGAAGTACGCCGGTGGCCACGAGTACCAGGATCAGTCCGGGAATGAGCAGGGAATCCATGCGCTACAGCCGATCTACGTAATTCTTGGCGGTCCTGAGGTCAGCATGCGTCGATTGCCGCAGCAACCGCGTGGCCTTCAGCTTGTGGCCGCTGCGGGCCAGCGACTGCAGCTCCAGAAAGAGTTGCGGACTCAAATGTCCGACGCCGGACAGGGCATCCCCACGGTGGGACCCTGCGGGGGTCGAGGCGCTGCGGGCCAGGGCGGAGCGGGCGTGGTCCTCCTGCTGGGACTGCTGCTGGGAGTTCTGGCTGGGACGCGTGGCCGCTTCTACCCGGGCACGGGCGGCAACGGCAGCCTGGACCTGCGCGGCATAGTGGGCCTGGGACTTTACCGCCAGCTCCCGCTGATATCGCTCGGCCTCGGAGATGCCGAAATTCCGCGGCTTCAAGGCCGTGGTCAGCGCCCAGAGCACCGCCGTCAGGATGAGGGCAGGCAACATGACTAGCAGTACATCGCCCATGGTTAGAGCTTATGCCAGATTGCGGTTATCCACAGCATGTTCGGCAACCCTCGTACAGTGCGCCGCGGCCGGCGTCAATTCCCGCGTCCATTCCGTCCAGTGGCGTGAATCCGGTCACGAAATGTGCGAATTGGGCGGCAACTGTGGCCTCCCGCGCCGCGGTGTATCCCCAGCCGCAACGTGCAGGCTGTGGATGAAGCTTCGCGAAAAATGTTTTGTGTCCACAAGATGAATCCAATGTTTCCGCAGGTCAAGAACGTATTACCGGCTCAAGTTTTTTTCTATCCACAGCTATACCCACAGACTGTGCACAAGCACCGGCCACTAGTGCACAGGTTATCCACAGGGGAGGCCGCCGGCCGGGTTGGTGCCTGCCGGATCGGGGGATAACGTTGCAGGATATCGGGGCTTGGAAGCGGAAATCCTGCGGTTTCCGGGCGGTGCCCGGAAGGACACCCGCCGCCGATACCCGACGGCTCACGGCCGCACCATTCTGTGGATCCACCACGCTGTGGATAACGGCGGGTGCACAAACGGTCATGGCTAACGGCGCGTGCACAACGGCAGGGCGGCGGACCGGCGAGAACTGTCGGAGCTGACTGATACGAATGGAGCGGTCGGCTTACGACGGTTCTTGCCGGCATCAGAACAGCCGGGCATGAAAACAGCCGGGCATGAGAACAGCCGGGCGTCACAACTGCGGGGCAGTAAACAGCGGGGCAGCGGAACTGCCCGGCACCAAACAGCCCGGCAGCAAACCGCCGGGCAGCAGAACTGCCCGGCATCAACGCAGCTGGGCATCAAGGCACAGGCTTACGCGCCTCGGCGAACGGATATCCGCCGCGGCACACAACGGAGGACGGCAGTTTTGTCAGTTACGCATCTGGACTCAGTCGAGGGCACCCGCGGAGCCGAGGGCAGCCGCAAGCCTCCGCAGGACATTCCCGCGG
>Ga0213841_1000644_pt1 | contig 32265 bp, 44 predicted proteins | sample SWPATP23_FD_160125 | JGI IMG/M metagenome (GOLD analysis project Ga0213841, IMG submission 160125) | Coastal seawater microbial communities from Marineland, Florida, United States - SWPA TP2 #3 | ecosystem: Environmental > Aquatic > Marine > Coastal | place: USA: Florida | collected 2016-08-14 | reverse complement strand
CCCCAGGCGAAACCGTCGCCGTAGATCGCCTTGCGCCCCATCTCCAGGCGCGCCAGTGCGTAGCCGTAGAAACTTCGCAGCGGTCCGTCGAGATTCAGCGGCCGCTTCTGTCCTCCACTGATGACGGACGCCTCGTTGACCATGTCCTGCAGCAGGTCGACACCTCGTGACGTCGCAGCTTCGAGCGGAGAAATGCCAGTCCCGTAGTAGGCCGCGATCCAAGAGAACACCGAGTCGAGGCGCGGCTCGCCAGTGTCGGGGTCCTTCATCCGCAGGATCTTGCGCAAGCTCGGCACGGGGTCTTCGCGGTGGTCTCGGTCCTTGGTCGGCGGAAGCACCGAGCCATCTCCGATCAAGAAACTCAGCCCTTGCTCGTCCCAAGTGACCCGGTCCCCGCTCTCATCGAGGCCGTCCATAAAGAAGTAGAAGCCGGCCGCCGCAGCGGTTCGATCGGGCGAAATCCAGATCTGATTCGACTGGTAGTCGAAGTCGGCGGGGACCTTCGTGCGGTCCCCCCAAAAGAACCCCATCGGCACATCGTCCTTCCGACCCGTGTTCTCGGTTTCGTGCGTCTCGCCCCCTGGCGTTGCATCGCCGCCTGACCCCTTCTTTCCCTTTCCCGAGCCTTTGCCTTTGCCGCCATCGCTCGAGGGCAACGTGCCACCGGGACCCGCCGAGCCCCCGGCCCCGCCCTCATCCGCCGCGTCACGGCGAGGCGGTGTTCCGCCTGGGGTCTTCCCACCGCCGGGCCTCCCGCCGTCCGAGTTCCGGGGTGGACTCGCGGATCCCTTGCCGCCCGGTTTGCTTTTCGAGCCCTTGCGCTTGGGCCTGGACTTGGCGGGCTTGGCCGATGCTGTCCCTGCGAAGAAGTAGATGCCCGCACCAACGATGGCCGCCGTCGCGATGCCTGCCACGATGTAGCCGGCGTTGGAGCCCGTCTTGGGCTGCCCTTTCTTCTTCTTGTCCTTCGATCCGGTTGTCGTCGTCGTGCTCATCTCGTCCTCCCATGGCGCCATAGCGCTACGCCCACGCCACCCATGGCCAAGCCGGCCGCGCCAATCAGCACGTAGCCCCAAGGGCTCGCTGCCGGTGGTGCCGGACGGCCAGGGACATTGGGCAAGATGCCCAGTGCCGCTTCACCAGCCGCCTTCGCCACCTTCGACGCCTCTTCACCGGCGTCTTCGGTCAAAAGCTCAGGCGTCCTCTTCTTCCACTCCAGCCAGACGCCGAACGCGTTGGCGATACGAAACGGCTCTCCCAAGTCGGCCAGGTGCTGCGCCTGGGTGTTGAAGTTCTCGGGGACGCCCCCCTCAGGCAGCTCGATCTCGGAGCCGCTCTCACCTCCGAACCATCCGAGGAACAGGGGAGCCGTCACCTCCCACAGCACCTCCGCGCGATCGCTGGGGTCGGGCGCCGCCTCGACGTAGGCAAAGTAGCGGTCGAGACGAACCCGGAAGCGCCGCAGGTCGGCCAGCAACGCTTCGAGCGCGCGCCGATGTTCTCGGCGGGCTTTGTCCTCCGCCATCCAGAATGCGATTCCAAGGGGACCCGTCGGAACGATCAGGCTCAGCGTGCCCGCGCGTGTGACGATGCTCTGCGGGCCGTGCTCGGCCACGTGCGCCTCGAGCTGCGTCGTCAGCTCGTCCAGCTCTTCGAGCAGCAGCAACAGGTTCGCGGGCGTCGCGAGGTTGGGTTCCGCCCCCAACCACTCGAGCGTCTTCTGCCGAACGATCTCCCCAACGTCGTAGAGCCCCCTGGGAACGCTCTCCGTCCCTGCGGGAGGGGAATCCACATCGAACTTGGCCGCCGCTCCTTCGAGAAAGTCAGCGAACGCATCGGATGCGCGATCGAGAAGTGCAAGTGCCATCGTCTTCTACCCGTAGTTCCCTTCGCCCTCGCCACAGCCCCACACGCTCAAGCCTGCGCTGCCCGTGGCGTCATCGATTCCGAGGTTCATCACCACCGGCGGGGGGAAGACCATCGACGACCCGCCCGCCCAGGTGCCAGCCTTCAGCGTTTGCCCCTCGCTGTCCCAAAGGACCTGGTCGGACAGGCGCGGCATCCACAGAAGCGGAAGTTTGGCGTTCCCCTGGCCTGCGTTCCGTGGTGTGCCCTCTGTGCCCGGCGTCTCCAAGTACACGTTGCGACGCACCCGCTTGCGCTGGCCGATCCGCTTCCAGTTGTTGGCGTGCTGCGGCACGAGGTCGATGCCTCGGCCATGCGGACCGCGGCGATTCTTCGCTGCCACCGCGTAGCTGCCGTAGACGATGTCGTTCCAGGCCGAGCACAAAATGAAGTCGGCACGCTCGGCCTGCGCGGCGCCCTTGGATCCGACGCGTGCCGACGCCCACTCTCGCGCCGCTTCATCGTCGAGACCGCCCGCGTTCTTCGCCGCCAAGAACAGGCACGTGTAGAACCATCGCCACGCGATGCCGTAGAGGCCGTCGAAGTCCTGGCCGCCCACTTGGTAGAACTTGGCGGGGTCGGGCCAGTCCGCGTTGTAGTACGCGTCGAGGTCTCGAATCTTGGGATTCGGCCCCTTGGGCGTCGTGCCGCCCTTGGGGTTCGTCCGCTTCGGCGACACCTTGGGATTGGTCCGCCGCGGTTTGTTGCCGGACTTCTTCCCGCCGGACTTTTTGCCTCCGGATTTCTTGCCACCGCCGGGGTTCACTCGCCGTGGCTCGTCATCGCCAGGAATCTTCCCGCCGGGACCCCCATGGCCTTTGCCCTTCCCACCGCCCGAACCACCTCCGGGACTCGCAGGTGTCAGCCCCAGTCGGCCCGGCCTCTTTGGCGTGGTCGGCTTGGGATCCGGTTCCGTAGGATCCGTTGGCGGCTCGAACTCGGGCTGCGTTTCGTTCCGACCTCTGCGACCGCCACCTCGGCCACGCCGTCCCGACCGAGGATTGGCTTTGGCCTCCTTGGACCACAGCAGCGCGAGCAACCCCAGACCCACGCCTGCACCCACACCCACACCCACGCCGATCACCACTCGTCGCTTGCGCTTGCGCGCCGCCTCCTGGACCGCCTTCGAGTTCCGCGCTGCTACGGCCGTACTCATGCGTACTCCGGGGTAGGGCACACCTGTCGCAGACTGGCCGTGGGGTCCATAAGACCGCTCGGCGTCCGTACGACCGCGTGCCAGTAGTCGATGGTCCTCGTACCGGGCCGACGGAGCAGGCTCGGCTGGTAACGCCCGCGCGCCACAGGCAGCGGCACCGCGTCTTCGAGCACCGCCTGGGCCCGCAGCAGCCCGACCTCGAGCGCCGCAATGCTCCCGCATGAGCCGGTGCCCGCACGGAGCAATGCAGGCGCGTCGATGAGCAACACCGACTGCGAAGCGTGATCGGGGCAGTAGAGCAATCCCGTCTCACTCACCGAGCGCGGAACGTCCTTGCCGCGCCGCATCTGCTCGACCGCCCACAGAGTGTTCTCATCGGCGACGAACATCAGCATCGCCGCCGTCTTTCGCTCGTCGACGTGCGGCGTCCAGTAACCCAGCTGCATCACGGCATGACCTCCCAGGCCACAACCGCGTTGCGGTCCGTCTCGATGCGCCGAATCCCGGACACTGGACCCGCCGCTGGAGCGCTCACAGTGACGTTCCCTGCCAGCAGCCGAACGGTCGTCGCCTCCGCGCCGATGACCTCGTACCGGACCGCCGACGGTGGCACCGGAGCCGGTACCCCTTCGGCGCAATAGGTGTGCACGACAGCGCTCGGACGCAGACTCGCACCGTCCTCGCCAAGCACCGGCACCCACACCTCTTCGAGCGCCCCGAAACCATCGGCGGGCACTGGGAACGCGGCACGTCCCGCTGCGCACATCGGCGCAGGGGCCAACACGCTCACTCGCACGCTCGAGCCGAACACGTCGATCCCGCCCGGGCCCACAAGGAACGCCCGGGTCGCCTTCGGCCCCTCCCGCCTCACGGACACCTGGGCCCGAAGCAGTCCGCCACCAGGCGCCCGATGCTTTCGCCGCAACTCGGACTCTGACAGTGCATCCGCCTCTCCGAGGCTCTTCTCGGACAGCCGAGAGAACACCGCGAAGCGCACGGAGATCAGAGCCTCACAGGGTCCGGAGCGACCGAGCACCGTGTGTGACCACGTCTCGATCTCCGTCCACGACTCCCCCTGCGCTGCGACAGCGAAGGGGTCGAAGGGACCCACAGCCATTGCATACCCGGGGGTCAGACACACGCTGCGACCCGCAGCGGTGGCTCTCATTGCATCGGACATGTCCAGCCTCCTCGCTGGGTGAAGGGGAGAGGGAAGGGGAGTCTCGGCGGGTGATGCCTCGCATCACCGACCACGCACGGTGGCGCGCTCAGTCGCCCGTCTCGGCCGAGCCGACGCGGCAGTACCTCTCGTAGCCGCAACTCTCGCAGCGCCCCCGCAGGTGGCCCTGCACGACGCCGGCATCTTTGCCGAACACGCGGATGTGCAGCTTCAGGACGCGTTGCTCGCCCTTCCGCTCGAACTTCGGGATGCAGACCTTCAGGCCGTCACAACACTTCCCCCTGCCCGAGTAAACGTGAACCGGCACCCCGCGCTTCGCCTTGCTCGAGATGCAGTCCATCTTGTCCTCATCGACCTCGATCCGACGTAGATACACGAACGGGTTCATACTGCCGTCGAGGCGCAGCGCTTCGAGGAACATCGACTTCGGTTCGAACACGGCCCCCCGATGGTCGACCTCGATGACGATGTCTCGCCCCTCGGTGGGAGCATTCTCGACTTCGGGGTACTCCCCGAACACTTCGATGCGCTGGAACTCGGCACAGTCGTCGTCGTCTTCCACGTACGCTTGCATGGAGCGGCCCTCGCACGCCTCGCAGTTGGTTCCGGGTGTTCCGCCGCCGACTGCGGCCGTCGATCCGGCCCCCGGCGTGCGCTGGGTGTAGTTGTTGATGTCTGTCATCGCTGCATCTCGTCCTTGTCCGGGTCATTTCCTTGCGCGCGCCGAGACCCGGGTGCCGGCGAAGCGTATCGATGCGTCACCGCGAGCGCCGAGGCGCGTACGCGAGACACGAGAGTTGAAACTGTGGCGGGGTAGGGGAGTCGGCTATCCGCGCGCCCACCGGATTGCGCCGGAGGCCGCACGCCCAAGTGACGCGCAACCGAATCCGCTGATCCCTGCGGCCAGCGTTGGACTCTCTTCGATAAATACGGAGCCCGCAATGGAGGCCAGCCCGATGATCCCAGAGGCAATGGTGTCGACGGGCTCCGACATGTCCATGGCGATCGATGCCCCTTCGAGCGCCAAACCACTCGCGATCGCGCCACCGCCGGTCCCGAGTGCGCCCTGCACCTTCTGACTCTTGATGCTCTCCATCAGTTCGTCGAGCGCGACCTGGTGCTTGCGCCGAAGTTTCTTCGCCACTTCCTTCCCGCGCTGCTCGGCGATCTCGACGACTTCCTGCTCGTCGTAGAGGACGGGCACCATCTGATTTGCTGCTGCTCTTGCCATTGGTTCTCCATTGCTCCCCGTGCAGACGTTCTCGCTGCACGTCGACGTCCGGCACGGGGAGTGCTTCGGCGGCTCGTCGACCTCGCTCCCCCTCGGCTTGGGCCAGGATTCGGCACTCCGCAACGACAACTTTTTTCGTTAACTGGAAAATCTCAGAGGGCAATTGCTGCGGGTATCAAGAGCCAGAGGCAGGTCCGGGGCCGTACCCACTTTTTTCTTGAAAGGTATCACCTCAGATCGGCTCTCACGTATCGGACCCGTGACGCGAGAGCCGATCTGAGCCGATTTGCCCCCCTCGGAAAAAGCGCTTCATGTTGAAAGGGCGATGCAGTTTTCACTCGTTTCCGACCCTCCGGGCACCTCACTCCAAGACCGTGCGCTGCAAGCTCGCAACGAGTTGGTCACCAAACTCCTCGGTCACTGGCAGCGACTCGCCGAAGTCCAGCTCCTCTACTACGAGCCCGGCGGCACCAGTGCCTTCCAACGCCTCCCTCAGTCCCTCAACTGCATGGTCGAGGACCACGACCGCTACGTCCCCAACATCGAGGACGAAGGCATCGACGGCGATGAGAAGCTCTATCTCCAGTACCTCGAAGAGACGAGGCAGAGCCGCGCCGCCGTTGCCAAGAAGCTCGCAGACGAGGTCATCCGCGCTTGCCAAGACGCGTACGAGGCACTGCCCCGCGCCCGCACCTTCGAGGCCCGTGTCATGCTCTTCGACAAGGACGGCAGCATCGAGACCGGGCCCTCGCAGAAGTTCCCCGCGTCCTCATTGGGGCAGCTCCAGACGAGCGACGAGCCCGACGACGACGACCTCGGGCGCTCCGGTGGCCCGCTGGATGAACTCGTCCGCACGATCAAGCAGCTCGTCTCGCACAACGCGAACGCCGCCGATCAGATGCGCATCGAGAAGGCCGACATCCACCAGCGCTACATCGAGCTGACCGACAAGAACATGAGCATGCTCGACAAGTTCAAGGACCTGACGGAGATGGCTCTCACCCACTCCACGCTTCCGCCTGAGCACTACGAACTCGAGGCCACCAAGCTCCAGATGCGCAACGAGTCCCATCGCGCCGCGATGATCGCCAACACCAAGGCCGCGATGGCCCACGAGCGTCAGCAAACCGTCCAAGCCTTCATTCGGGAGAACCCCAACTTCCTTCAAGACCTGCTCGCCACCGTTGCCACGCTCTACCAGCAGCACACCGGCGCTCCCCCCACCGACGTGCCGCCCTACACGTCCCACGTTGGCGACGCTGGCGAAGCCCCCTCAGAGCACGAGCGCCACGACGAGGACGAGGGCGAGGGCGAGGGCGAGGGCGAGGGCGTTCACGACACCTCTGCCACACCCGACGCGACACAGAGCCCCCCAAGTGCTCCACCCCACAACACAAGGGAGGCATCTGGAACACGCAACACGTCGAAAACGCGCAACGCAGCCAGAGCAAACAAGCCCTCACTATGCCGCGGCGCTCGCAAACTTCATGCGCTCCTCAACACCTCCACCATCGCCGCGATGGAACGCAGTCTCGCACCCGACCACTGGAGAGCCCTCTCTCCTCTGCTGTCGTGCACCGACGAAGCGGAGTTCAGACATCACATCAACGCCCTGACTGAGGCGCTCTCCCAGCTACCGCGCGGAAGCCTGATCCGGTTCCAGATGGGACTACTCAAGTCGATCCCCCTCGATGTCCGAAAACCGCTCACCGAACTCCTCGGTAGCTACGGACTTCGGATCCACTGAGCACGAACCCCGAACACGAACCGAGACAGCACCATGCACGACAACACCGCTCACAACCTTCCGCCCGGCACCTCACCGTGCGCATCCGCGACGCGAATCCGTGCGCTACTCGACCTCTCAGGACTCTCCGGCATGGTCTTCCTGAGCAAAGCGATCCCCGAGCACCTCTATCCCCTCGTCCGGCAGCTCCTCGACGCGCCCACCGAAGAGGAGTTCCAGCGGATCCGCCACGAGGCCACGGGCGAATACGCCTCGCTGAGCACGCCGGACAAGCGCGAGCTGATGCGGCGTCTCTCCACCATCCTTCCCGCGAACGCCCTCACAGAACTCGGCCGACTGCTCGACGACCCCCCAAAGCAGCAAGCCGCTCCCAATCGGATCCGGCTCGATCTCGAGGCGAACACACTTCGGTTCCTCACGGCTTTTGCGCCATCTGTCGCCCCACTCCTTCTTCGCCTCGGACCCGAACTCGCAGAGCGGTTCATCGCAGTGTTCGAGGCTCAGGACGACGAGGCCATCGAACTTGCATGGGACGCGTTCAGCATGACCCTCGAGGCGGACCCCAACCGTGCAATCGCCGCGCTCGAAGACAGGAACGTTCGCTTCCTGCTGGCGACGCTGCGTCGCATCGCCAAGGCCGGACGCCCCAAGGACACCCATGTACCCAGTCGCACAGCCACACTCAAAGCGCGACTCGCGTTGGCGCGGGAATGCCTACGCGGAAGCATCCGTGGCGGCGCTCTTGGCCTCGCGGCGCCGCCGCTCTTCGCAACCGTGGGAGCACTCGCCCCACTGCTTGCCCATGCGTTCGCGAAACTCCCCTCGGAGTACCGCGACGCTCTACAAGCTCGCCTTGCAGACCTTCAAGACGAGCCCCCATTCCAAGGAGCGCCCCTGGGATGGTTTCGATGAAGCGACGCATTTTTTCGTGCAACAGACAGCCAGGACGGTCGACCTCGACTCCGTGGTTGATGAGTTCGGTGTCCAAGTCGAACAAGCATGGCCGCTGCCTGCGCGAACGAAGGCTGAACAACTGCGGTCAGAGCGCGAAGCTCAAAGTGTCGCGTTCGCTGCCCGCCCAGCAAGAAGCGTCCTCGCGTCACCATCGCAACGAGCACCTGTCGTCACAGAACGCAAAGCCGCTCCCCATCCGCCGCAAATCGGCGCGTCGAAGGCTCGACGCTCACTGACCCCTGACAGCCACGCCGCGCTTCAATCATCCGCGAAGCGTTCGGCCTCTTCGAACTCGACAGGGCGCCGCATCGAGTTCACCCCAACAGTGGGCGACCGGATGTCGCCTGCGACTCCCGGAGGGATGGATGACAACCAAACGATACGCCCAGGGGCAAGGCCGCCCCAGAACCGAAGAGCACGCCAGCACCGATGGCGCAGGACTCGAGAACACGCGTGCGCCACGACAGCCGCATCGCCCTCGGCAGCAAGCCCCGCCGCCGCAACAGCCACGACAGGAGACACCCGCCTTTTCAACGCTCCACCGCACACGAACGTCCACCACGACGGACACCCTGCCAACCCGGGCCGCCTGCGCCCTCAACCTCTGAAAGACGAACACCTGTGCAACCTTCCACCAAGCAACGTTTCACTCTCGAACCAGGGGTCCTCACGGCGCCTTGCGTCCGCCAGCAGGTGGGCAGTTTTCTCAGCGGCTGGTCGAACGGCCAACACCCGGACACCAAGCGCAACCGCTTCCTCGACCTCCACCATTTCGCCGCCTTCGTTCTGCATGAGAAGGTCCCCCCTCCGGACAAACGCGACAACACGCGCGCGGCAACTGTCCTGCTCGGGCTCCTTCGCGTCCAACCCGGCCACGCTGCCGCCACGGGGTTCCTGGAGTGGCTCGGGGCTCGCAACTACAGCCCCCAGACCAAGGTCCGCAAACTCAAGACGCTACGGCTGTGGGCACGCTACCTCTACGAAAAGCGGGCGATCTACCGACATCTCGACGATTTCCCCATTCCCAGCGTCGCCAGCTTGGAGGCCCTAAAAGAGAACGCGTCCGACTCCTGCCCCCCGTCCACGCCTCGCGAAGTGGACGACGCCAAGCACCTGTCGACCGAAGGTCGGGCACAAGCCCACCAAATGCTCGAAGCCCGTGACCAGGCCATCGTGAACCTGCTCGCGCACTCCACTCTCGACCACACACAGCTCCTCGAACTCAACTGGGAAGACGTCGACTTCGGGCAACATCCGATGCACGAAGACGACGCACTTGCCCCTCCGGCCCGTGTCCAAGTCCCTCGGCGAGACGGTCACAAGTACTGGCGCCGTCTTGTCCCCCATGCCACGCACACAATGCGACGCTGGAATCGGGCATATGTCAGCCACTTCTGTGCAGCGCTGCCTGACCGACCGGTCTTCTCGACCCTCACCGGAAAGCGGCTCAGCTCTTCTCGGCTCTACCAGATCACCGACGGCTGAGCAGAGGCACAACGAGCAGCGCGAAGTCGGTGCCACGGCATCGCCGTTCAACTCTTTTGTGCAACGCCCCGCGCTGAAGGTCGCCCCGTACAACGTGCGCCCCAAGACCATCGTGGGCACCCGCCGCCGACGCCCCACGCTCTCCCCCCCCTCGCGGCGTCGTCACCACTCAGGCCCCGGACTCCCTCCTCCAGACCCGAGGCAACACCGCCGCGGGTTTGCTCGTCATCGAATCCGGCACGCTGCGCTGGCGCCGAAACGCCTAGCCCACCGCCTCTTCACCAAGGACAACGCCATGCCAACGTTCATCGCCCGCTCACACCGTTCCCGATGGGGACTGCTCCTCACAGCCTCGGACCTCGACCACGCCAAGTCGGTCTACAAAGACGAGACCGGCATCGACGCGCTGCACGTCGAGCCCTTCGACGGGCCTCTCGCGTTTGAGTTCTCGATCCCTGCGTCATTCGAGACCACGCCCGAGAGCGCCTCTGTCGAAGCCCTTGTCGGCCCGTCGCCACTCGACATCACCCGCATGCCGTTCTTCGCGATCTCCCAAGGGCTTCAAGGCGAGGAAATGCGCCTGGCCGCTCTGGCCTTCGCCTTTCCCGCGACACGCAAGCTCCACGATGCGTGGACGAACGACACCACTCGGCCTCGTGCCTCCCCAGACACGCATCCGGGGCTCTGCGGATCCGTAGACGACCTGGACGCGATGACACGCGCGTTCACGGAAGACCTCACCGCAGACCCTCCCGGACCCCCGATCGAGTATCGCCATCCTGAAGACAAGGAACTCGACGAGCTTCACGAAGCCCATCTCAACACCCAGACCCGGGAGCTTCTCCTCTGCGAGCAGCTGCGCATCCACGTACAGGAAGAGAACGCCCCTCGCGCGCTGGCGACAGCTCGAGAACTCATAGCCTCCATCGCTGGAGAGCCGCCCCCTGCATCAGACCCACAGCCCATCGCGACGCCTCCTCATCGACACTGAGCCACCAGACCGATGACCGGAGGGCGAAGCACTAAAGCCGAGACCCGCTCGGGCCTCGGCTCTGCATCGCTCGTGAGGAGCGACTACTTGATGCCGTGCTGCTCTCGGATGTTCCGCAGCCACACCCGCATGAAGTCTCGCAGACTCGTGTACCGCCGCCGGTAGACACCGGTGATGCCGCTGGCATCCATCGTCAGCGCGACGGTGTAGACCCGGCATCGAGTCCGTGAGGACCAGCGCCCCCAACACCGACCGCTTCGAGAAGAAGACCTCGAGCAACGGCAGCCCCTACTTCGTCCTCAAGGCCGCCAACGGCGAAGTCATAGGAGTCAGCGAGATGTACAGCTCGACCTCGGCCCGCGACAACGGCATCGGAGCGGTCCAGCGAGCCGCCGCCGTGGCGGCCACTGACGACCAAACGACGCGTCTGATCTGCACCTAAGGGTGCAATGCTGAGCAGGAGCGACCACTAACAGCAGCCTGGCGCCAGGGCTTAGGGACCGCGCACAGGAAAGTCGATCGGACCCTGCGAAAATGGGGCAACGTGGCTCGACTTGGGCACCTGACACTCATTGCGTGAACGACTTCAACTCTGCGCGGGCCCTTAGCGTGCGACTTTCGGCGAATCCGCCTGCCACCCGCTACCCGCTCGTAGCCTCCACAGCACATGCCGGATGACGCAGGTCGTCCTCCAGCATCCGCCCGGCTTGCACGACCTCGAACCCGTCCCCCTCGCGGGTCCACGAACTAAATCACAGTTCTCGGCCTGCAGGCCGCTCCGCCCCTGTCCGCCTTCTCTGACAAGAGGGCAACCCGGGCGGTGGCAGGGCATACTTCATACCTCCATGGGGTTCTTTGGAAAGAGCAAGGACGAGCTCGAAGCAGAGCGGTTTCAAGAGCTACTCGAACACGCCGGGACCATAGCCGACAAGGTCACCAAGTCCCTACTGGCACTTCGGCGGAAGCGGGATGAACGAGAGAAGGAGATGCAGCTACGGCTCAGCAAGAAGCTCTCCAAGGACCTGGACTCTGCCTTCAGGCGCGAGGCTGGCATCGGAGGAACGGGGACTCGAGTCGACCTGTTCGGCTGCGTCGACAACGTCGACATCATCGTCTCCCTGAAGAAGGGGATCAGCGAGCAGAAGGTGAAGAACCTCGTAGGAGAAGCCGTGATCGTCGGCTCCGAGTGGCAACTGACGAACGAAGCGGTGGCTCTCGCACACATCGTCCATCTGTTTGACGTCAAGGAGAAGGAAGTCGAGCTGGTCAATACCCTCGACCAGGGACTCACCCTCGTTCAAGCAGCCACCCTCAGCCAACGCAAACGCGTCCCGGTCCTGTTCCACTGGAACGGAAAGCACGCCCTGCGGTAGCCCAAGGCTCCCGCCCCGTCCGGCGAAAGACCGAGGGTTCTCCTGAGCACGCCAGATCAACCGCCGCAGACTCTGTGATCGGTTCCCTCCGCCACATCGCTCCCGGCGCGCAGAACCCCTTCTCGATCGTCGAGAACCCAAGAATGGAAGAAACAATGGAAGAGGCAACGAGCGCGTTCGGAGACTATCTCGGGCGTGGCGACAAGATGAGGGAGCTGATTGACCACATGTCAACAGCGCTGACAAAGACCTGCCGCCCGGACGGGGCAGCGATTTCCATCATCGGCGAATCCGGCACAGGAAAGGAGCTCATCGCCCAAGCGCTCCACCAGCGAAGAAGTCTTGGGGGGGTGTTTGTGCATGCGGACGGCGCAACAACAGGCAGCACAGAGCTTTTCGGAAGGACGGACCTGGACGTCCACGTGGGGGCCACCTCAAGAAAGGGGGCAATCCCCAGGGCTGAACGAGGGACGCTCTATGTGGAAAACGTCGAGCGCCTCTCCCAGAGGACGCAACGCAGCCTCCTGCGCTTCGTTGAGACTCGCCAACCAGAAGAACCTGGCGGAGCCATCGTTGGGGAGCCGATGCCAACCGTCCTCGTTGTTGTTTCGTCCGAACGTTCACTCGCCGAGTCCGTTCGATCTGGAAACCTCCTCGCCTCCTTGGCCTACGCAGTCGGCGGATACACCGTGTCAGCGCCCCCGCTGCGTGACTGTGAACCGCGCCACGTGAAGATGTTGGCAGACATCTTCCTGAAGCAAGCATGTGAGCGCACCGGCCGGAGCCAGAAGGCGTTCGACCAGGCCGCCTACGAGTTCATTTTTTCGCACCGGCTAGGCGGGAATGGAGACGAACTCGCGAGCATCATCATGAGAGGCTCCATCCATGACGAACTGGTCGTCTCCGCGGCGGATCTAGAGCAGGCATGTCGGCATTGACCGTCGCCGGCTCCCAGCTCCGGTGGCGCTCATCGGCCAGCGGCGGCGTTGCCGGCCGCCTCCGTCCCCGTCGACTTGACTCGCCTGATCTGCGACGTCGATCGAGTTTTTCGATCGATGCCGCCCGATGATCGAAATCGATCGCGCAACCTCACACGGGCTGCAATGCGATCACAGAAAAACCGACAAAGTGTGACCCCCTGGCTTTTCGGGACAGGCCGATTTTCCTGTTAACCGCGGATCCCGCGTGTCATGGTGAGCGGGCGATGCAGCTCGCGATGTTCGACACCCCGCCCGCCGAGCCTCGACGCAAGTCGAGCTCGCGCAGGGCGGGGGCCTCTGCACGGGAGAAGAAAGGGAAGGGGAGGCCGCTGATCCGGGTGCAGCGACGGCCGGGCGCACCGCGGCCGAAGAGCGCGCCGGGGCTGTCGTTCCTGAAGCCAGCGCCGAAGTCGGCCGAGAACACCGAATCCGTGGAGGCGAAGGTCGAACCCGACGGCGTCCTCGAGCGGCCGGCCGAGCCCGAGGTCGTCGAACTCGACACCGGCACCAAGGCAGGGGAGGGCGCCTCAACACAAGCCGGCCCCGCGCCGCATCCGACTCGCGGCAAGCTGCTGCCGCCCGAGGTATTCACCGAGGACGAGGTTCGGGCGCTCATCGCCGCCTGCTCAACCCGCGGAATCACTGGGCACCGGAATCGGGCGCTGCTCGCGATCCTCTGGCGGACAGGAATCCGAATCTCCGAGGCGCTCGAGCTGCGGCCGCACGACGTGGACTTCAAGAACGGCACAGTCCGGGTGCGACTCGGGAAGGGGCTCAAGCCGCGGACGACGGTGCTCTCGAACCTGGATGCGTTGCCGTTGGTCGAACGGTGGCTCGAGGAGCGCGAGAAGCTGCAGGCCGTGGGGGAGGGGGCTCCGTTGTTCTGCACCCTCAAGGGCACGCCCACTGACCCGAGCTACGCCCGGCATCTGTTGCCACGACTGGCCAAGCGGGCCGACTTGGAGCGACGGGTGCATCCGCATGGGCTACGGCACACGCATGCGGCCGACCTCGCGCTCGCAGGCGTGCCCGTACTGGCGATCCAGCAGCAGCTCGGGCACACGTCGCTCGTCACCACCGCGAACTACTTACGGCGAGTCGGGGTGCGGCTCGATACGGCGAGAATGATCCGCGGCTCCTAGCCCCCAGTATCCGGCCACCGGCCGCGCCCCCTGTCGACTACTCTGGAATCCAAAGCTCGGCGAACTGCTCCGCGTCTGCGCGAAACGTCAACTCTCCAGGAACCTCTGCTGACGCTAGCCAAACACCAACGCAGTAGTTCGAGCCAGAAAAACTCTTCGTGTCATGCCCTTCAACCCGGCCGCCACCGTCGAGTTCAATTACCCGCCGACTGCTCACCACCTTGGCTTCGAGTTCCGCTGCAAGGGAACGCAAAGCCTCCAAAGCCTCCGATTTTTTGTCCGCCCACAAAATGTGGTCGCGTTCATGGCTAGGATCCGAATTCCGAATCGCGGCGGCGATATCACGAGCCCAGTGCTCCTTCTTGAAGGTCGGCATCACCCGACTCTACCCCGGAAACCACGGGCCTCAAGGCCGCCACACCAGCGAACGAACTCTCAAGCGAATTTGTGGCAGTCTGCCTCCGAGTCAAAGGTCGACAAGGTCGACCGGTGTTCCCCATGCCGAAACCAACAGGGACCGTCGCACTTGAAGTGTTGCTTCAGCTACTGGCAGAAGGAGGAGAGGGTCCGCATCTCGACTTCAAGGCGACGTGCGACCTACGAAACAAGAAGCACCAAGTAGAACTTGCCAAAGACATTGGTGCGTTTTCTGCCCTTGGGGGGCATATCATTTTCGGGGTCAACGACGACGGATCCCCCTCGCAGCTTTTCTCCAAGGACCACGCCTCCACTCTCGACGAGTCGCGAGTGCGCGAGATCGCGCTGAGATATCTTCCGAAGTCGGTCTCCATGAGGCTTGCTTCGCACGAGCACCAAGGCCACCGTCTTGTCCTGATGCACATCGCTCCCTCCCCGGACTTCATTGCGGTTTTCGAGCGAGACGGGGCGTATCGCATCAACGGGGATTCCTCACCCGGCAAGGAAAAGGTCGTCTTTCGAGCCGGGGATGTTTTCGTCCGAGACGGCACCAGCTCGAGACGGTGGAGCCAGCACCACGTTTCCAACTTTATCGAGCGAGTCGTGGCGGCGAAAAAGGACGAGTGGCGCCAAGAGTCTCGGCACGATCTCCTCAAGCTGATCCGTGACGCGGAAGGTGCCAGCCTCCTAGATGGCCCGGCCACGAACCTCGCGTGGACGCTCGACGAGCAGAGCTTCGCTTCTGCGGCCACCGAGGCCATCAGACGGACCGACGACGTCGCGCTCAAGCTCTTTCTCGAAAGCCTCGTCCCGGCGTCCGCGAAGCTCATATCCGAGGCTTTCGAGGCACGGACAAGCGCATCGGATTTCAGAACACTCGTTGACCGCCTCTCCACGATCATCGCGCTGGCAGTTCGACTCGACAAGGAGACGCTCGGCCTTTCCGCGATTACAACGCTGAGGAACTTGTACGAAGCCGTCACTCTTCACTCATCGGGAACACAGAGAAACAGCCGGTGGCATTCCGAGCGATGGCTAGAAATTCTCGCGCGCGTTGTACTGCTCGGAGGGCTATCCGTCCGGCTGCATTCCTGGTGGTCATGCAGTGCGCTCGCAACACAGGAAGTCTCAGACGCCTGCCACGAAGAAGCACCGTGGACGATGCTCCTCCACGGAAGCGTCATCGGACACCGAAGCAATATTCTTGGCGCAGATGACGAGGATGGAACTACTGTGACCCGACTCGCCCAAGATGCTTCAAGCGAGCTTCCGGCTGCTGTCGCAGACCTTCCTCAAGATTCTCAGCGCCTCGGAACCTCGATCCTTCAGTTCGATTTCTTGGCCTCAATGGCCAACGCTGGGAGAGGCAACAGATGGAGGCCCTTGTCTCTCCACGCCAGTCCAAGTGCTGTCGAACCAGCGCTTACCCTCCTCATCGAGAACCAAGACGCGCGTGCGCATGTCTTCCCGGGTGATAACGGCGCGCTTGCGGACTGCGTTCGCGAGTACGAGGAAAAGATGAAAGACGCCTGGTTCTCCCCTTGGACCGGATGGAGAACCCCTGCCGCGCAGAAGCTACTCCGCGCCCACGGAAAGTAGCCTCTTGATGGGGTCAGGCCTCGAAGACAGCGTCCACCGTTGAAACAGTCGCCGCTCGCACAAGCCAGTGCTGCAAGACATCGAGTTCGCGACAATCCTCAACCTTCCGCCGCGCCTCTGGCGTTGCGAACAGGCCGCGAGCCTCGAGCACGGTCAACACGGATGCCGCTGCCCGACGGATATCCGCCTCGGCGGCCCCTTGGGCTTTGCCCTCGGCCAAAAGCTGTTCTGCGATGGTCATCGTGACGGACTCCGCGGCGGGTGCTCGCCCCTTGAGGATGGCACGGAACTGCTCCAGTTGCAGGTCCGGCGAAACCCTGGCCACGTAGCGCAGGAGAGGGGCCATCGCGCGCTCTCCGCCTGGTGCCTGCGCAAGCTCCTCGAGCTCGGCCGCCCAATCCACGAGCCGCCGGAGGAGCAGGGCGGTATCCCGCGCGTCCCGCATCAGCCACAGCGCCAGGCGAGCTTGGAGGGCCACCGCACGGCTCCGCAGGTCGGTGTCGTCGGTCCGATGGAGGTCGTCGACGGCATACGAGAAGTCGGGCAACACGGTGTCGGCCAGCTCGCCGAGGTTCGGAGAGAACAGCCCCGAGAAGCGCGTCGCAGCCTTCCAACCGCCGACGACCTGCGATAGCACCGCGGGAACGATCAACGGCAACGGCGCTTGCTTGTCGCCGTCCGAGAACCGCTCCCAGATCCGGACCATGTAGCTCAAAAGGCGCAGCGCCATTTTCGGCTCTGATGTCGACTGGTGCTCGAACAGCAAGTACACCAGCAAGCGCTCGCCCGAGGCTCGCGCGCTGGCCGAGAACAACAGGTCGCTGTGCTCGTTGGCGAACTTCTCGTCGACGAAGCTCCCGGACTCGAGTTTCAGCGTCGACCAGTCGATCGCCGAGACGTGCTCGGGCGCAAGCACGTGCTGAAGCTCCGCCGCGGCGTTCTCGGGGTGTTGGAACACGCTCTTGAAGAGAGCGTCATGCGGCGTCTTGGTCACCACCGGCCCGGACGATACCACCGGACCCACCTGAACACCCAGCTCTGCGGGGTTCTGTTTTTGGACCCGATTTCGCATCGCAGAGCGCCCTACTCTGCCATCAGCGCGAAGATCCGATAATAAAGATTATGTCCAATTGGGACAGGATGCCTGTCAAGGTCAGGGAATGAGCGTACCGCAGCGTCGCAGGCGGCGCAACTTCCAGCACCCGCCACACCTACTTTGTGCGTCGCCACTGCGCCCTCAGTAGTCGTCGTCCTCGTGGTCGTCGCCCCCGCCCGATCCGATGAGGCTGCCGAAGAACAGGCCACCGAGCGCGAGGAGAACCGCGCCGCTCGTGGATACACCACGCCCCTTCACCACGATCTTCTTTTCGGGCTTGTAGTCCGGGTAGTGCGCGTGGAGAAGGTCCTTGTCGCGGAGGAGACACGCCTCGATCTCGTTCCACGACATCACCACCACTGGGCACTTCCCTTCGCGCTGCCGTTCGGCCGAGAGCGCGCGCGCCCGGTCCTGGTCGCCGGTCGACCTCGGCGCCGAGGTCGCCACGACGAACTGCTTCACGTCCTCGAAGTGAACGTCGGCTGCCGGAAGGTCCTCCTCCTCGATCTTCCTCCAGTCGACCTTCTCCGTATGCCGTGCCTGACAGACCGCCGTGCCTTCCGGCACCATATCGACGTGCAGCGTCCCGATGATGTCGATGCCGTACTGGCTCTGCCCGTTTCGACCGTAGAGCTTGGCCTCAGGGTCATTCCAGATCTGCTTGAGCACGTCGAGGACGATCACCTCGAACTCCGACGGGCTCTCCCCCCTCGGCAACTTGTACTGCGGCATCGTTGGCATCGCTCTCGTACTTCTTCCCTTGGCTACCGACGTTCACAGGCGGACAGCCCGCGAGCTACTGGACGGAAGATCGCCCTCACGGAGGGCGGTCCGCCGCCTGCAAGTATAGCGCTCGCGCCGCCTTGAGCGGGGCTCCGCGCCTGCGCCAACCTCAGCCCTCGCAGGTGTACTCGCCAGGGCCAGGGGGTCTCCTGCCACCGCCTGTAATGCCCTCGAGACGCGGGAAGTCCCGGTCGCCCCAGGCGACCGGGGCTTCCCACTGACATCCGGCTGAACGCCATGGCCGGCCGAGATGATCACGATCGGCGAACTTGGTGACTACGATCGGCCGGCACACGCAATGAAACCGCCTTGGTCAGAAGAGCATCTCTCTGACAGCCATAGCGAGCCCGCGGTCCCCAGGGAACATCGTAGCCCCATAGATGCCCCACGCCCGCATCGTCTTCAACACACGACCTGAAGAAGCCCGAGGCGCCGTAACTTTCACAAGCATGTCGTCCACCCTCGCTGTTCTCCCAGCCCCAGGGCCTACGAGCGACTCCTGGTGGCCACACGCGAGGTCCCATCGGTCTTCGCCGCTGTGTGATTTCGTAGGGCCGTTCACCCGCAAGAACAAACCACGCTGAGCGGCCATCGCCCGGTTCCCAAAGGACGAAGGAGCGGCCACCCTGTTCACCCTCAACCGGCCCGAGTTGTTCGCGTACGTAGATTGCATGGCAAACACCGCAAACCGCTCCGCATCCCCCTCTGCCGAAGCAGCAGCAAAGTATGCCGCCACCCATGGAGAGTGGCTCCAGTCGAGCAACCGTGTTGGGAGACCGAGATGCTGCGCAAGTGCCAAGCGCTCATCAGACAGGCCTGCTCCACCCCGCGCCGCCTCAACCTCAAGCCGAGCAACCTGTGCGGCGAGCTCTTCGACCCGGGCCACTCCAGTTCCCAGGTCTGCCAACACCGCGAACAGCCTCTGGTCAACCGCAGCCTCCAAACTCTCGGCGACGTTGCCCTCCGAGACGTCCAGGTATGCCCCACCCGTCGCATGACGACGCATCGACTCGATCCCTTCGTACGACCCACGTCGAAACAACGAAGGGACGAGCCCCCACGAAGCGTTGCCCTGCCCTCGGAAGAGCCACGCCGAACTCCCGCCAAGCAACCAGCTCGTCGGCAAGAAACATGCAAGGAAGCTATCGATATCCGGGGCCTCATACGTGAGCACGGGCCTACCCCTCCCCTCGCCACGACTCGTAGACCTGAACCATCGCCCTGTAGTCGGTGCCGCGCCGCTCAAGCTCTGGGTAGTCCTTTGGACTGTCGAACAACCGAGCGATATTCCGCTCCTGGGCTCTCCTGAAGCGCTCCCTGTCGATCTTCCCGTCAATGTACGCCTGACAGCCGACGTCGTAAGCATTCAGCGCCCTCTGGCGAGCGGCGTCGAATTTCTCTTCGCCGTCCTTCCCATCGATGTCGACGGCCTCAAGCTCGCGCCAGGTGTCATCGATGTGACGCTGAATCTGGAGTTCCCACGTCGCTTGCGATGTTCCGACCCCCGCCTTCCCATGTCGAACGGAGAAATAGAGAGCAACCCCGGACACGGCCAAGGCCAGCAGCGAAATGCCATCGGAAAAGGAAACGTCGACCACTTCACTTTCCTCTCTTCGCTCGGATTCGTGCAGACATCATCGCGACCAAGCTCACCGAAGCAGCGTTTGATCCATCATGGACGATGTAGGGTTCTCCGCCTGTCCGGCGAAACTCCGCTCGAATCAACTCCAGAAGAGTCTGAAGCTGATCCTCACTCAGGGTCCATGACCCATGGATGTACCCCACGACATCGTCGAGGCGCGCAAAGGCATTCGGCGCGGCTCGAAACCTCTTCACACACTCGACCGCAATCTCTTTCAGCGTCATCGGTTCTCCCGCGAGGAGGTTCTCCTCCCCGGACGCCCAAGACAAGCACAGCTTACGAAATGCGAAATCCGGGAGACCGGCCGAGCCCACGCCACGACCCCTTCGAGGAGTCTCCCCACGGGCGCCCTTCCAGCGCTCTAAACCGTTGCCTCGGCTGACCTCTGCAGAAACACGACCAGCGCCGCAGCCTGGTGCAGCCCGAACGCGACGAAGTAGTCGGGCAAAGGCGGCTCGGGGCTCACTCCCTGCCCGTGTCCCCCAGACTTGTTGCGCATCGTCGGGAGCCCAGATTTCATCATGTTTGCGAACGAAGAGAAATGGCTCCTCAGGTACCCCTCAACCAGGCCGTTCTCGAAGACCTTGTCGACAAGCTTCGCCGCAGTGTCCTTCGGGCCGCACGCCACGCCTCTCGCCTCGAGCACGGTCTTGCAGGCGCTCTCGAAGGCACATCCCGCTGCCACGAGGGCGTCTCGCCCCTTCCCGTGCCTGTAGTGTTCGTGCGCGCGGAGGAACTCCTCCTCTGCCCCTTCAAATCCGGCTTTCTGCAGAAGCCCGAGTGCCGGCCGAACAACCTCCTGATGCAGAAACTCTGTGTCGATCCGAATGATCAAGCCCCTCTCGACTCGATAGCCGAAACGGCGCTCCTGGAAGTATCTGTTCAGCAAAGACTCCGCGTCCGAGACCGACATTCCTCCAGGGGAGCGACCTGACGCCTCTTCGAATCTCATCGCCACAGAAAGAGCCTGCTCGACAACATCCAAAATCGGCTCGCTGTCGTACATCTGAGCCTGAATGAAGTGAGCCCACGCGGCCGGACGGCGCTCCCGTTTGCCTGAAAAGGACACGATTCCAAGTTCGCGCTGGAGCACGTATTCGACCTCTTCCCACGCCTTTTCGCTCTCTTCGTCATACCCCCTGCCCAGCATGTCCCCCAGGATGTGCTCGATCTGATTCGTCAGCTGAGGCGGGAAAGGACCGCTGTATCGGTAGATGTCTGGCTTGCCCTCTTTCTCGGCATCTTTTCGCCTCTTCGAGTACGGTTTCACAAACCTCGCCATCAGAACCTCACCCGCTCGATCTCGTCACGCTGCACCTTCTGAACGGACCGGTTGTAGAGCTGCGTCGTCTTCGTCGACGCGTGACCTGCGATACCCGCCGCGACGTCGATCGCCCCGCCGTTCTCCATGAAGTTGGTGATCCCCGTCCCGCGGAAACTGTGATTGCAGACCGCCTCCGCCGGCAACCCCACCTCTGCCGCGCGACGCTTCACCATGGCCAGCACGTTCCGCGCCTGAAGCCGGTGCCGCGTCAACTGCCGATGCCCTTCCTCATCCCGCGCCCGGTCGGCCGAACGAAACACCGGCGTCCGCGGACCAACCGGCGACACAGCCAAGAACGCCTCCATCGCCTCGTGGAGCTGATGATGACACGGCACCCGATGGAACCGCCCACGCTTCTCATGCAGAGCGACAGTCGCCCGAGCCGTCCCCGCCTCGTAGTGGCGACCGTCCACCTTCACCACCGCGCCGACCCTGGCGAACGTGTAGAGCATCAACGAGAGGATCGCCCGATCCCGTAGGTCGATGACATCCTCGGCCCCGATCGAATCGAACAACGCCCTCACGTCCTCGGCCTCGAGGATCGGCGTCTTGCCCTCACCGGCGCTCATCCGGGGCGCTCGAACCACCGAGAACGGGTTCCACTCCAACACCCCCCTCGACGTCATGTAGTCGCAGAGGTTTCGCAGCGCCGACAGTCGAGCCTTGATTGTGGACGTCGCCTTCCCTTCCTTCTTAAGGAACTCGATGTACGTCGCCGCCTCGATCGGCTCCAACTCGGCGAGCGACCATCCCTGCGCCTCCAACCAGTCGGACAGGTGCGCAGCCGCATGGGCATAGGCCCGTCGCGTGTGGTCGTTGCTCAGGTGCGCGACGAAGAACTCGACGAACGTCCGCTCGGCCTTGCGCCCAAGCTCGGCGACGATCGCCGGCACCAACCCCTTCGCTTCGAGACGAACCAGATCACCCATCGCTGACCTCCCGCCGCTGCAACAACTGGTCGATCGCCGCCCCAGCATCGTCGACCAGCTCGAAGGCGCGGCCGAGGTCGGCTGCGTCGTCGTCATCCAATAACTCGAGCACCTGTCGGAGCTTCCGCTGTGCCACTCGCTTCCAATGCATCGGCGTCCCGCCGACGGCTCCTGTCATCCGAACCTGCTCAACCATCGCTCGCCTTCTCCTCCTCGAACCGCGCGTCGAGCCTCTGGTCGTAGAGCGCCTCCAGCAAAGTCCCCGCGTCGTCGCACAGCACCCCTGCCCCGGTGACCACTTCATCGGTCGGCAACGCCTCGCCGCTCGACTCGATGAGCTCGATCGCCGCACGCATCTTCTCGGCGACCGCCTTGAGCATCGCCCACTCGAAGGTCGTACGGTCGGGGGCCGGCACTGTCATCGCCCCATCCTTCTATATAGAGGGATCGAGGTCGAGGGCTTTGGACGGCCATCGTCGCGCGCGGTTAACGCCTCGGGGTCGAGGCACCTCCTCCGGAGCCGGCCCGGGGGATCGATTTCGATCCTCGGCGGGTCTAAAACGGTGTCCGATAAAGATAATTATCGGATTCCGTTCTTCATGCCAGCGGCGCGCCTCCTCGTTCCTCATCACAGACCAACCGCCCGGTCGACGAGCTGACCAAGCCTCGCCGCGACCAGAACCCCCCCGGCCGCAAGAAGCATCCACCCGCAGGTCACCGCGGGGGCGAGAACCAGGGAAACGCCGCCACCGAAGGCTCCGAACCCCCCGGCAAACGTAGCCGTCCGCGCGCGTTCAAGCACCCAGGTCAACACAACATCAAACGCCCCCGAAGGGGCCTCCTTCCTACTCGTCATCTGCTCTTCCTGTCTTCCGTCGGAAAACCTCCACTGCCTGACGGCCCTGCTGCGACGGAAACAGCACGGAGGAGGCTGCCTCATCAGAGGCCGCCCTGCGCTGGCTCACCATGAGCCCTGCGTCATTTTCCAAACTAAGGGATGCCATCAGATTCCGCCCCCGAGGACCCCAGCTCCCCGGCAGACACCTCAGCTCCCCGCTTTCGACGCCGCCAACAACCTCAACGCCTGGAATTCCGCCGTCGACGACGCTCGGCATTGAAGAGTCCGGCGAGGTCCGCATTTTCAGAGGCAAGCCCAAGGCTGGCCTTCAGCTCCCCCCTGGCCTTGCGCGCGGCATTGCTGCGCCCTCTTGTGCGCTCCAAAGCTGCGTCCGGAAGTCGCCGCAAGTCCCGAACAGTCTCCCGATCTTGAGCGATGGCCTTCTCCGACTCGCTTCGCCCTTTCGCTGAGTGAGGACGGTCGCGCCGATGAACCTCGTCCTCGACCCGCTTCGCATACCGGCTCCCCTGCTCCCACCCGATCGCGTACGCGACAAGCAGAGCACACCGAGGGCACTCGCCCGGTTCGATGATCTCTTCTCCCCCCTGCAAGACGTCATCGGGTTCCCAGCCAGGAGCCCCACACCAATCACAGGGCTCGAAACGATCTAGGAAGTGCCGAACAGGAGATCCCCACGAAGGGTCAGCGGCCACGATGCTCGCGATCGCTCTCCGTGTGCTTAGCTTGGCTTTCGTCTTCTCCGGCACCCCTCCATTGTGCCAGGTTCGTCAACCAGGACCTCGGCCGACCTCCCGCTGCCCGACCCGGCGCCTGTCGAGTGAAGGCGATACGAGAGCAGGGCGAAACCTGGGCCGAGGTCAGCAGTCGACCTGGGCAGCATGAGCGCCCTCCACGAGACCGGCGTCATCGTCATGCCCGAACTCGACGCACATGGCTAGCTGCGCTGTCCCTACAGCGTCCTCGTTCACATCTAGGAGTCACCAACACCGTGCGAGACCAGCTCCCGTGGTGCCAGCACCCCGAGCACGAGGCCATCCAGATCGTGCTCGGTCCGCCCGCGCAAGCCAAAGGCCCGCCTCCGAGTAGCCGCGTCGGAAAAGGGGGTCAAAAACGGCAATCGAAAACGGGCCCGCAAGGGGCCCTCCGCGCCCGTTTAGCTCCGGCGCTCCGAGCTGTGAGAAACGTCGTATCTCGCTACGGAACCTGACAGAGACCAACGTCAGAGAGCGCAGGATGACTTTCGCTTGCGAACGATGCCGGCACACACACCGCACCATCCTGACAGGGAGAGTCCTCTTCCGACACATCACACCATGGTGTGCAGCAGCTCTGATCCGTGCAGCTGGGCAACTCCGTAGCCGTTACACATTCCAGCCCTGCGAGGCACTCGATGGAGCCTTCGCATGGACCCCCAACCGGACTCGCTGGCTCCCTGAAGGAGCTGCACAGGAAGTACCCGTAGGGCGACCACGAGCACCGCTCCCCAGGCGGGCAAGCGTTTCTCACGGTCGGGACACACTCCCCACGATAGGGCTCGGGACCCTCAGTCTCTTCAGCATCGCCAACGCCAGGAAGACCGTCCTCCGGGTCCCACTCAGATGAGAGACAGAAACGCAGACATCCGGTGTCCTGGCCAAACGAGCACGCAACGCTTCCAGAGAATTCGACCCTGTCTCCCTCGATCCTGCACTCACCGGAAACCTCGGCCGAAGTCTGCTCCACGACACTGCCACCGCCAGAAAGACAAGCATCGAGAAAGCTCTCCGTTTCCTCAGCATCGCAAGTGCCATCCGCACACGACACCGCGCCTCCGCCCGACAACGTAGCGCTGATCACGAAAACCCAAGCCCAGGGAGAACTCCGCACACGATGATGCTATCCCGAAACAACATCGCTGATCCCCCCGTATGACAAGGGCTGACGAACACGGTTCTGCGGTCAAACAGCGGAGAGATATCGGAATACGGTCCGCACGCTAACCCCCATGGCGTTTGCGATCTCCTCGGCCGTCAACCCCTTCTCTCGGAGCCTCTGCGCGCGAGCTGGCGCGACCTTGGTCGTCCCCTTTTTCCGACCGCGATAGACCCCGCGCTTTTTTGCGACGCGAATGCCGGCAGCTTGCCTTTCTCGTCGGTACTCGAGTTCGATCTCAGCGACGCCGAAGAGAACGCTGGCCACCATGCGCCCGACAGCACCGCGAAGGTCGATCATCTGCGTGACCGACACGACCCGCACGCCTCGGCCGCACCAGTCGGCGAGCACGCCGAGCCCCTCGAACTGTCGACGTGAAATCCGGTCGAGCTTCCAGACGACGACGGTCTTGAGTTCGCCAGCGAAGATGGCCTCCTGCATCCGGTTGAACTCGGGGCGGTCGAGCGAAGTCCCGCTCTCCTTGTCTTCGAACCACTCGACGGCCGCCGCCTTGATGTCGTTGCCGCGGAGCCATCGTCCAATCTCCGCTCGCTGGCTGTCGTTCTTCTGCCCCGTCGACGAGACCCGGCAGTAGCAGGCAATCCTCTTCGTCCGGCTCTTGGCTCGTGCCATGCGCCAGTTAGAGAAAACGCTTTTTGGCAGTCGGAGCGCAGCCGTCCAGCACCCTCTACGGCTCCGAATTCGGTGCTCGCCCAGAGGCCACCCTATTTGGCACAGATGGAGGCCCCCGAAGCCGAACCCGGCCCCGATGCTACGCTCGGGCCGTCCGTGACCAAGACGACCAAGGCGCCGCACGACGCAATCTTCAAGAGCGTCTTCCAAGAGCCGAAGCATGCCGCTGCCGAGCTGCGGCACATCCTCCCCGGCGAACTGGCCTCGGCGATCCAGTGGTCCTCCCTGAAGCTCGAGCCCGGAAGCTTCGTCGACCCCAAGCTCGCCGATCAGCACAGCGACCTCCTCTTCTCGGCCGACGCACTGGGCTCAAGGGAACGCGTGCTCGTCTACCTCTTGTTCGAGCACCAGTCGACCAACGACCCGATGATGGCGCTCCGGATGCTGAGCTACATGGTCCGCATTTGGACCCGCTACGCGAAGCAGAACTCGAACAGTCCCCTTCCCCTCGTCATCCCGGCGCTGCTCGCTCAGGTGCAGGGCGGATGGTCGGCCCCCTCTCGGTTCTCGGAGCTGTTCGCGACCGAAGCCCGCCAACTCGGCCGAGCCGTCCTGCCCGACTTCACCTTCGCCGTCGACGACCTCCACCTCGCCACCGACGAAGACCTCCGCCAGCGCGCCCTGCCCGACCCGGCCACGGTCACGCTGTGGCTCATGCGCGACGTTCGAGACCGTGCGGCCCTCTTCGCACACCTCGTGGACTGGGCGGATGCCCTCGAACGCATCGCCCGCAGCCCTGGCGGCGACGACGTTCTCGCCCTTCTCCTCCGCTACATCGCCGTTGCGTCAGGCGACCTGCAGCTCTCCGAGTTTCGTGACATCCTTAAAGGAAGAGCCCCCGCCGTCGAGAACCTCGCCATGACCATCGCCGAACTACTCGAAGCCAAAGTCCTCGCCCAAGGCATCGCCCAGGGTGAAGCCAAGGGCCGCGCCGAGGGTCGAGCCGAGGGCATCGAAGAAGGCCGCGCCAAAGGCATCGCGAACTCCATCCTCATGGTCCTGGCGGCTCGCAAGCTCCACGTGAACGACGACGTGCGCCGCCGCATCGAGGACTGCACCAACGCCGAGACCCTCGATCACTGGCTCGTCCGCGCGGCGACAGCAGCCTCGGCCGACGACATCTTCGGAGGCTGATCGAGCCTTCGCCCCCCTGTGAAAAAGGGGGTCGTTTTCCTAAACGCAGGCCGCGGACGGGCGCCTATCGGCTCTCCGCGGCCTCGCCGCATGCGTGTGGAAATGGGTGGCGGTGTCAGAGGGTCCTTTTTCACAGCCGAGCTATCACTCGTCGACGCGGGCCCTCGCGGATTGGCACGCGACGACCTGGCAACGGCGGCCGACCTGAGCCCTGGCTCGGGAACGCTCTCAACGTCTCAGCATCACCTCTCAGCCAGCTCGGCGCAAGCACTCGACGCAAGCTCGGCCTTCTGCGGCAACTCGGGACAGAACGCACGCACCTCGAACAGCCATCCAGCATCCGGAACACGGGGGCGACGGTTCATCTTCTCTGGATGATCGGCGACAAACCCTGCCCGTCTGCGGAGTGATGCCGCCTTGCCAGAAACATCGGTTCGCCCCCCCTGATGAGCGGCGTCCATGACGAGCCACAAAGAAGGACCGAGCGTCCCCTCCAGAGTTACCCCCGCCCTGACAACAGAGGCGGCCTTGGCAGATTCGCATGCAAGCTGCTGAACCAGTTTCGAGTCACTTTGCTCCGAGGCATCCACCAAGCTTGCGAGTACAAGGTAGCCGTACGCCGCTTTCAACGGCTCGTGCTCCCAGTCGTAGAGCAACCACGGGTCTAAGCTGCAGAACTCCTCCCCCAATGCATCGACAAACGACCCACTGGCGTATTTGGACGGGCGCACCCACGGAGAGATACCGTTCTCGCAACCGCGATCCAGCAGCTCACGGAGGTATTCTACCCCCTCTTCATTCTTCTCTTGCGCAGCGAGAATCGCCAGCGCATCCATTCCGAAGCCGCACCCGTCGCCGCCAAGCGACACCTCCTCCAGCGACGCACGCTGGAAGAAGGGAGCCGATAGAGAAGTCAAAGTCTCCCGATACATCCTCGGCGGATGCAGACTACCTTGCTTCAGCGCGTCGGCTGTCGCGGGACTCGGAGCTTCATTTTTCGACGCGCGGGCAGCCGCGGCGAAACGCCGGGCGGAGAACAGACTGCGACGGCGCGCAACGGCATCGACATCCAACTGGCACGCGACATCCCTGGCTGCCTCAAACTTCTGACGCAGCTCGACATGATGCTCCGAGAACGCATCGCTAGCATCGACAGCGCAGACCGCCTCCTCTTCGAAACTCGCCTCCATGGGGGCGGCAGCCGGAGCCGGCACCGTCGCGGCAGGAGGCGGGGCACAGCCCGCCAGCAGAAGGGAGAATGCGCCCAGCCAGCCAATCCGCCTCACTGCTGGAACGAACCTTCCGCAGCGGCCTTGAGAAGGAAGTCACCACACGTTTTGGTCATCGCGTCGTTGAACGACACGCATCGCGCAAGCTGGTCTTGCTGTGGTTCCTCTCCCGATGGAAGGCTTACCCATTTCGCTCCGGCCATCTGCGCAACAGCCTCTGCGACGTCGAGCGCACGGTCGTCGACCTCCCAGGCCGTACACTCGCCGTAGCACTCCACCTTGAGTCCTTCCGCATCCGAGAATGAACCCGAGGTTTTGGCTTTCGCCACCCCGCCGCAGGAGACGCAGGACCCAGCCAGCAAGCAAACCACGAACAACCGAAACTCTTGACGCATCGATGGGGATTCTACTACCGGCTCACCCACAAACGAAGCCATATGGCTGACCGCCTGCTGGGCACCACCCACCACATACGGCAGCCGACGCAACCCCCGAAGAGCACGTCGGGTCTTGGACCGAATATGGACCAGCGGCGTGGCCCCAACAGCCACATGAAAGCCGGACCGCTCCGCTCGGCGCACCGCGACCCGCCTGTCCAGAGTCCAACGCCCGCAGCATTGACCTGCACCACGTGTCCTGCTTGGCAAACTCGACGCAGTTGTCGGCGTATTCGGTTCTCGCCCGGCAAACGTCGTGGCATGAGAACTCCCCTGGTCGCGTGGTCCACGTCGTAAATTCACAAGACGCAACGGCCAGAGACATGAAAACCCCGCACCACAAGACGACCCGGCGCATACCGTATTGTAGACCCGCTTAACGCAGAGTCGCGAGCGTTCAATCCGGCCGCACTCAACCCCAGGCGGCAGCTCTACCACCCCCGCGCTCGAACAACCGCCACAGCCTCGTTGGCCACGATCTTTCGCAGGTACTTGTCCGTCGACTCCAGCGACGTGTGCCCGAGCTGGACCTGGATGAGCTTCTCAGCCACGCCTTCGCGGAAGAGTTCGTGCGCGTGCGTGTGCCGCAGCGCGTGGGCATGCACCCGCTTCGAGAGCCCCAGCTTAGTCCGCAGCCGCCGGCACATGTGGCGCACGTAGCTCGACTCCACGGCGTTCCCGTTGAACGTGCAGAAGACCGGCCCGCCGGGATCGAGGCCGAGTTCACCACGAAGCTCGAGCCACGGCCCCAGCGCCTCGAACGACCCGGGTCCATCCCTGCCAGCCGGGGCTTTCCGACCTTCCCTCGCCGCACCCAGACCCCGCCCTCGTCGGGCCGCAGGTCGTCCATGCGCAGGCCGAGAGCTTCGCTCACCCGAAGCCCGGCCCGCCACATCACCACCAACAGCGCCCGGTTCCGGGTCCGCGTCTGCTCGTTGCGCCCGAGCGGCCCATCGAGCATCTGCTGCACCTCATCCCGCGTGTACACCTCGGGCGGCCGCGTCGAGACGGGCCGCGGGCTCAACGTCGACGACTCCGGCACCGATGCCCGAGAACACGCCGAGAAGTCGATCGCCAGCTGCATGACGACCCCATGATCGCATCTCGCGATCCCGGTTAAAAGGACAATCCGACGCCGACCCGAAATGCGACCGACCGCGCCGGTCGTACACTGCCCCCATGGTCGACGTCGAACGAGCCCGCGAGTTCGCGATCCGTGCCCGCGGTCAGATGCGCGAGGGCAACAACCGCGTCGCCATCGTCCTGCTCGCCCGAGCGTTCCACGCCCTCGAGCACGCCGCCGGCCTCGACCCCTGGAACCCCGACACGCTCTACCACTGGGCCGTCGAGAACCTCCACACCGAGGCCGAGCGTCACTGCGCCCGCTTCATCCTCGGCGTGTGGAACCAGGACGACGTCGACGAACTCGACGCCGAGAACGACGGCCGGCTCGGCCGCTTCGATGCGCTCCGAGCCGTCTCGGCGTGGGACCACGCTCACCGGGCCGCGTTCGCGGTCTGGACCCTCGACCCCTGGTGGCCGTGACGCAGCCGGGCGTAGTGGTAGTGACGCCCGGCTCCAGAACCGTCATCTTGCTCGTCCGAGAGCCGTCCTCTGGCCCGGGCTTCGATCACGAGATATCGCCAAAACGTGACTGAAGCGTCTTTCTGGCGCCAGCCTGCAGCGCTACTCACCTTCTCCCGGAGGCTCAGGGCCAGTCACAAGACGAAATTCATCTCCGGAAATCACCAATGCAACCGGCTTCTCGTTTCGCAACACGTCGACGAACGCTGCGAACTCCGAGAACGGACGAAACCCAACTGGCGGACCTCCCCCCTTCGTCTGCAAAGGCTCCACGGCCTCGCCACGAACAAAACCGATCTGCAGCAGCAGTCGCTCGCGCGTGTCGCCGTAGCACCTGATTGCGCCGGCGACCCTGCGCCCAGCAAGGGAAAAGTCTCCCACCGCCGCTTGATATCGCTGTACGACCTCTCTCTGGCTCATGGCGGAACTCTACCCTCCGGCAGCTCGTAAACTTCTCCAATGGACAAGAACACCGTCCGGAGAGCGCTCGCCCTTCATTTCGCAGCACTGGCCGAAAGTAACGACGACCGATGGCCGAACAAGCCGCCGAGCCAGATGCTGTTGGACCTTGAACGCGAAGACGACGCTCTTCTTGACCATCTGTCCAATATGGAACGCATTCACCGACGCTGAGCCCCTCGAGGGGCCCGAGTCGACCACGTCCAAACACACGAAACGCCCGCGTCACGGGTCCCGCCTGATCGAGATTCCGCTCGGTTCGATGGGCGCCCCACTCTCAAACTCCGAGGTCACGAGGTACTTCCCTGCATCCAAGGGAAGCCCAAACAGCACCCCATTCTCTTCGAGGTCGTGCGTGTACGAGAACTCCTCCTCACACCCACCACCGCAGCGCATCAACTCCACCCGTGGCCGATGGTCGACGATCCCGACCCCCTGGACCTGAACGACCACATCCTCGTCGGTTTCGTAGATGAAGCGCTCCCGCACCGCGCCTCCAGAGCCCCCAAGCGACACCTCATCTTCACACCCCGCCCCAACATTGACCTCCCACGTGAACGTGCTGCCCCATTCTGTCGGTTCCTGCTCGCAAGCCGAGAACCGCTGCCACCCTCTCCCGGCACAGGACTCGGGCATCTCCGTGGTGTAGGCCTCGATCACCCGCTCGAGGGGCTCTCCAAAGTGAGCCTCAAAGTCGACCGGCAGGGACTCGGAGGTGACGGACGACGACTGCGCCACGAACGCGGCTGTCGTCTGGGGACCGAACTCCTCGATCAAGAAGCTGACGAAGTGCCCGGCACGGGGGTAGTGCACCCCCGGCATTCTTCGATCGAACAGGATCGACTCTTCCAGCGGCGTCTGCGGAGCGGGCACGTGAGTCCCCGTTCCGTAGACGGTCGCCATCCCCTCGTCGAAGAAAGAGTAGCGAAACGGCGCCCCTTTTCGCTCAAAGTACGCGTGCACGACCTCGTGCTCCTCCGGCATCCGGCTCGTGACCGCCTCCGTCGTCGACAGGGAGCACCCCACGATCTCGGAATCCGCCTTGCAGAGTTCCTGAACATCGTCGCCACGCAGCCAATAGACCTCGAGGGGGCTTTCCAAGCCGCCTAGCCCGGTCTCGGTGATCAAGAGCGAAAGCATCGCTTCCATCGAGCGCCCTGTCCCACCGCACGGCTCAAGGCCCGGCGCCGCCCGAATGCGGATCAGGTCACCTTCGTAGACCACATCCGTCGGCGGAAACTCGAAGGCCTCGGGCTCGATGCACGCCGCACTCGACAACCCGAGAACAGCAAGCAACGACATCATCCGAGCGGGAAACACCGAACGCCCCTCCTTCCATCGCTCGAATCGGCGCCACGTATCGCGCACCGCATCACACGTCTCTTTCCCCAAGTACGTGCTCCCGAAGAACCATCGGCCATCTGGCTCACGCCGTAGGTCTCCGCAGAAAACCGTCTCTGAAGGTGCATCCGCCGGAACGCTCACGAACCCTCCGGCGGTTGAAAGGCCTGCGCCAGCGTCCTTGCAGCCGCGCCCAATCCGTCCATCGCATCGCGCGTCTGCCCGAATGCCTCAGCGAGACGGACACCGCAGCGGTCGTCGAGGGTGCTGATAGACCGCCCTCGCGCCTCGCCATCTTGCCCCAAGTACAGACTGCCGAAGAACCATCGGCCGTCCGGCTCTCGTCGCAAGTCGCCGCAGGAAACCGTGGTCGAGAGTGCGTCCGTCGGCGCGCTCATGCGTCCTCCGGCGGAAGGAAGGCACGCACCAGCGTCTTCGCGGCCTCGACGGCGCCGACGTCCACCGGATTGCGCTCGAGGTGGGCGACCAGGCTCGATAGCGCGGCATCGAGACTGTTCACGTGCGCTTCGACATCCTCGGTTGCGAACAGCAACACTGCGGACTTCGCATCATTCCATGCGTCTTGAAGTGCCCTCGCCTGCTGCAGGGCTTCCGGCCAGCGCCCCTCCTGTATTGCGTCCTCCAGCGCTTCCCATTCATCCATTGGCTTGTCGACCTCCTGTT
>Ga0213841_1000631_pt1 | contig 32765 bp, 29 predicted proteins | sample SWPATP23_FD_160125 | JGI IMG/M metagenome (GOLD analysis project Ga0213841, IMG submission 160125) | Coastal seawater microbial communities from Marineland, Florida, United States - SWPA TP2 #3 | ecosystem: Environmental > Aquatic > Marine > Coastal | place: USA: Florida | collected 2016-08-14 | reverse complement strand
TGATTTCATTCCGCTCCGGATTAACCTGCCAATGTAACTGCCTTAGATACAACGCCGCACGGAGTTTGCAGGCGTCGAGATACTGATGGCAAGCCCGTTCAAGCTCAACGAAAAATGGGTGGTCATCGTCCTCAGGGCGCGGAAAGTAGCCGTGTGTCACCACCGATCTGAAAGTGTAGTAACTCTACCGGTTTAAAAATGTTGGTAATGCTGTTTCTTCATTCTTCTTTTTATTCTTCCATTTTATAAAATCCTGCATTTATATTTCTTCGATTCTTCCCGTTCTTCTGGTTCTTCTGGTTCTTCAGATTCTTTTCTTCAAAATCCCGCCATTTATTTTTGTCGGTAATTGAGGTCTGATTCGCCCGCTGAGGAGGGGCGTCATGGCCAGACGATATCGACGTAAGTGCAGGAACTGTAAGAAGTTTTTTATTCCCGACCCGCGCAATGCGAAGCGCCAGCACTATTGCCGTGACGCCCATTGCCGCGCCGCCAGCAAAGCGGCCAGCCAACGGCGCTGGCTCAGCAAACCCGAGAACCGCGATGTTTTTAAAGGCCCCGAACATGTCGCGCGGGTGCAGCGCTGGCGGCGAGCTCACCCGGGCTATTGGCGCCGCCCCCCGTTCAGGGGCTCCTCTGAGCCCTTACCGTTACAAGATGCCTTAATCACGCAAGCCCTTGATAACAAAGAGAAAACCGGCCAGTTTGTGGAGCCTGCGTTACAAGATCTCTTGCACGCGCAACCCACTGTTTTAATTGGATTAATCGCCCAGTTTAGTGAATCGACGTTACAAGATGACATAGCCGCGGTTGGCCACAAGCTGTTACGGTTGGGGCAGGACGTGCTCAACGGTCCAGGCCCGGAAGAAGGAGGTGCGCATGCCCCACAAACGACTGATTTGTCCCGACAGGGTCCGGCACCTCCCGCTCCAGTTCAGCTGGATTGACCAGCGCTTTGTGCGCCATCACTATATCGAGCTGTGCGATCACTCGACCCTGGCGCTGTACCTCTTTCTCGTGACCGTGGCCGATGCCCAGGGCCTGAGCTACTACAGCGATCACAGCATTTGTGAGCGCCTGGACATGGATGAACGTGCGCTGGTGCGGGCCAGAGATTGGCTTGTGCATTTACAGTTGATTGCCTATCAAGCCCCGCTGTACCAGGTGCTCCCCCTGGAGGGCGGGGATGATTGATTACGAGACCTATCAACGCATCAAGCAGCTGCAGGCGCAAGAGCACTTGTCGGTCATGCAGATCGCCCGGGCATTACAGCTCGACTACCGCACAGTGGCCAAATGGCTCAAGGCACCGCGGTACCATCCGCGGCAAAGCGCGGCACGAACCAGTTTATTGGATCCCTACAAAGCGCAGCTGATCCAGTGGCTGGAGCACCATCCCTATACCGCGCAACAGTGTTACCAGCGCCTGCGGGAGATGGGGTACGCCGGTGGCTATTCCATACTGACTGATTACATCCGCAAGATCCGCCCCGTGCGCAAACCGGCGTTTCTAACGCTGGCCTTTGCACCCGGGGAATGCGCCCAGGTGGACTGGGGTTGCTACAACAGCATCACCGTGGGCAATACCCGTCGGCGCTTGAGCTTCTTTGTCATGGTGCTGTGCTACAGCCGCCTGATGTATGTGGAGTTCACCGTCTCGCAAACCATGGAACATTTCCTGGCATGCCACCAACATGCCTTTGCGTATTTTGGTCACCGCGTCCCTGAGGCGATCATGGTGGACAACTTGCGCTCGGCCGTGCTCAAGCGCCTCACGGGTGAAGCGCCGGTGTTTCACCCCAAGTACCAGGCTAATGTGTTCCTCAAACTTATGTTGTCCTCATGCGGTGAGTAACAGTAAAGACAACATTTTCCAGGATTTGACAAAACATAAATAATTGCCATTCCCCTATTGGACATACAAGTATATCTAAAGGGGGTATGACCATGTTTGATCAACTTTTTAAGCAACCCAGAGTTATTGCTCGTCACGCAAATGCGCCGTTTGCTGAAGAACGGGCTCAATATTTGCATTATTGCAAGCAGCGAGGCGATACTCGTGCCACGTTATTACTGAAAGCACGAGAAATGCTTTGGATAGCGCGCAAGCTTCAGAGGTATTCCAATCTGGAAATCTCGATGGCGCAGCTATGGGGTGTCACAGGCCACTGGTGGGATCGCGAAGCCGCTTGTGGCCAGAAATTGAATGGGCGTTGGACCCGTCGGCGATTTATTGATGTAGCCTGTGCCTGGCTTCGTTACCTCGGTCATTTGCGTAAACCCGAAACATCGACGCCTCTCCCAACGGAATTGAACGAGTATTGTTCCTGGGCTAAGCACGAGCGGGGATTGAGCGCAACAACCATTGAGCAATACCGTGGCATTATCACACAGTTTCTCCGCTGGTATGGCATGCTTGAGCAGCCCTTTGAGAGGATTCGCGTCAATGATATCGATGCTTATCTGGCATATGGCCACAATCTTGGTTGGAGTCGGGTCACCGTTAACAACGTCGCCGGGGCATTGCGCGTGTTTTTTCGCTACTGCGCTCAGCATGGATGGTGCGATGTCCACCTTGCAAACGCTATCCGGGGGCCACGGATCTACACACAGGAGGGGCTGCCAACCGGGCCCGCCTGGACCGATGTGCAGCGGATGTTTTCTGCTTTGGATCCGAATCGTCCCAAGGACATTCGCGATCGGGCGATCCTGATGCTGCTTGCCATTTACGGCTTACGCGAAAGTGAAGTGTCACAGCTCTGCCTCGAAGACCTCGATTGGGATCACGATCTGCTGCATGTATTTCGCGTCAAGCGGCGTGAAGCTATGAACTATCCATTGCTTCCCTCTGTGGGCAACGCGATTATAGATTACTTGAAGGTAGTTCGCCCTGTCTCTACTTATCGCCAAGTGTTCTTGGGTCTCACATCCCCTCACCGCCCTTTGTCACGGAGTGGAATCTATAGTGTCGTAGCCCCCAGGCTGAAATCTCTCAACTTGCGGATATCGCATTTTGGACCCCACTGCCTTCGTCATGCCTGCGCCACACGTTTGATTGCCGAGGGGCTATCTCTCAAGGAGATCGGGGATCATCTCGGACATCACAGCACAGCTTCCACTAGGGTCTATGCAAAGGTGGACCTGGCCGCATTGCGGGAAATCGCCGCCTTCGACCTGGGAGAACTGTCATGAACCTCTGTGATCTTGTCGAAGCCTATATTGACTATAAGCGCTCACTCGGCATGCGCTGTCGTAACGATCCTCCCATACTTCAAGCATATTGCCGCGCCATCGGGGAGGTCGAAGTCGACGATATCACGCCTGAACAGGTGCTAGCATTTATTGCGGGGAAGGGACCGGTCACTACCTACTGGCGGCAGAAGTTCATTGTGATTCGAAGTTTCTATCGTTACGCGCTAGAGCGCGGTTTCACGACGATATCTCCTCTGCCAACCACTGTACCGCAATTCCCACCGTCGCTGACACCCTACATCTATTCCGTGAACGAGCTGGAGCGGCTGTTAGCCGCAACGGATACGCTGCAAACGCCGAAATCGCCACTGCAGGCGGTCAGTATGCGCACATTGTTGTTGCTGCTTTACGGTACCGGCATGCGTATCGGCGAAGCACTGGTCCTCACATTGCACGATGTCGACTTGGCGCAGCAATTACTTACAATTCGCGATACCAAGTTCTTCAAGACGAGATTGGTGCCCATCGGATCGCGCCTGACGGCAGTTCTCATGGGCTACTCACTGCGCCGCCGCCAACTCCCATTGCCAGCGGGTAAGGCATCTGCGTTCATTGCTACGCGTACAGGCAGACATTGGCATTATCGGAGCGTCAACAAACACTTCGGTCGGGTGCGTCGGGCTGCTGGAATTCGACGTGAAAGTAGTGCGCGTTATCAACCGCGAATCCAGGATCTTCGTCATACGGCGGCGGTTCACCGCGTCGTCGCCTGGTATCGAACCGGCGAGGATGTGCAGAGGCTTCTACCGCAATTGGCTACCTATCTCGGGCACGTTGGTGTGGAATCAACTCAGCGCTACCTTACTATGACCGCAGAGCTGCTGCAGGAGGCAAGTCAGCGTTTCGAGCAATACGCCAAGCCGGAGGTGCGCCATGAATGATAAAGCCTTGATCGGCCCCTGGATTCGCCGTTTCCTGTTGGAGCACCTCGTTACCGACCGCAATCTGGCTCGCAACACGCAAATCAGTTACCGCGATACGCTGGTTCTGTTGCTGCCATTTCTTGGCAAAGCGCAAGAGAAGTCGGTTGACCGCCTGACCATTGACGATCTCTCGCCTGCTTTGGCTCGTCGTTTCCTAAAATATCTGGAGAATGAACGGGGCTGTAACGTGGCAACCCGTAATCTGCGTCTCGCGACAATCCACTCGCTCGCCAAGTTCATCGGGATGCACAATCCTGAGCAAGTGGCATGGTGCTCAGAGATACGTGCAATTCCCTTCAAGAAGACGGCGAAGTCATCCCTGACTTATTTGGAAAAGCCAGAAATCAATGCGCTACTCCAGACCCCCGACCTGCGCTTAACACAAGGGCGACGCGATTACGCCTTATTGCTGTTTCTCTATAACACCGGTGCACGGGCGGACGAAGCGGCCCACCTGGCAGTAGCTGATATTACCTGGGGACGATCGCCCGCGGTACGCTTGGTTGGCAAAGGGAGTAAGACACGCTGGTGCCCCCTCTGGGTACACACGGCCGATGCTTTAAAATCGATGATTGTCGAACGTAGAATAGAGAATTTTGTGTTCTTGAATCGTCTCAATCAACCGCTGACCCGTTTCGGGATCTACAACCTCGTTAAACGAAACGCTCTGCAAGCCAGCCAAACATTACCTTCTCTCGCGACGAAGCAGGTTAGTCCGCATTGCCTTAGGCACACTTGCGCGGTTCATATGCTGCGTTCGGGCGTGGATATCAATACTATCCGAGCTTGGCTTGGCCACGTTTCCTTGGACACTACGCATATCTATGCGGAGGTAGACTTGGAGATGAAAGCTAATGCGCTTGCTCATTGCGATCTCCCAGCACCAGTAAAATCGCAGCCCTGGCATAGCGATCCTGGTCTGATCGCATTTCTTAAAGCGCTTTGACCAATTTGTTTGGTCAAATATTATGTTGCCGCCATCTGGCGGCAACTCTTTTCTCAAGAGGCGTCTGCCCAACACCGTAACATAAGTTTGAGGAACACATTAGCCTGGAAATGTTGTGCACAACATTTCCAGGCCTTTGCTGACCATTATGGCTTTACCATCAAGCCCTGCGGTGTCGGCAAGGGCAATGAAAAAGGGCGCGTGGAAAATGGCGTAGGCTATGTGAAAAAGAATTTTCTCAACGGCCTCGCGCTGGGGGAGTTCAGCGCGCTGCAACCACACGCGCGCCGCTGGCTCGATGAGATCGCCAATGTCCGCCGGCACGGGGAAACGCGAGAGCGCCCCATTGATCGCTTTGAAAAAGAGAAGACGGCCATGTCCCTGATCCAAGTGCCTGAGTTCGATATCGGACAGCTCCATTCGCTGCGCGCCTCCAATCAGTTTCGCGTCACGCTCGACACCAACCGCTATTCCGTCCCGGCCGACTATGCCAGCCAGCCCGTGTTGCTGAAGGCTTATCCGGATCGGGTGTGCATCTATCACCAAGATCAGCTGATTGCCCGGCACCCGCGCAGCTATGAACGCCACCGTGACTTTGAGCACCCCGATCATCCCAAAGCACTGCTCAACCAACGGCGCAATGCCCACGAGCAACAACTGTTAGCCCGTTTTCTCCGCCTCTCGCCGCAGTCACCACGCTACTACCAACAGCTGGAAGACAAGCGTCTCAATGCCAAGCATCACGTTCAGAAGATTGTAGCGCTCGCCGAGATTTACGGCGATGACAAAGTCGCCAGAGCGATTGCCGATGCCTGTGAACTGGGCGCCATCAGTTGCGAATACATTGCCAATCTCCTTGAGCAGCGCACGCAACTCGCCCCCGAGCCCAGCGCCCTGCATTTGATCCGCAACGAAGACCTGCTGACGCTGGTGCTACAGACCCCCGACCTCTCACTCTACGACAGTGATCAAGGAACCGCTGATGCCGCACAACCGCCCCCCAAAAAACCACCCCGTCGATAATGACCGACTCGAACAGCACCTGATCTACCTGAAACTGCCGACGATACAAGAGCTGCATCAATCCCTGGCCCAACAAGCGGCCGGTGAAGGCTGGACGCACTTGCAATACCTGGAGAAACTGATCAGTGAGGAAGCGCTGCAACGCCAGCAGCGCGCCCGGGAGCGACGCATCCGTCAGGCGCACTTCCCCACACCGAAGACCCTGGAGCAGTTTAATTGGCAATGGCCCTCGTCGATCAACGAGATGACGGTCAAGCAGTTGTTTCGTTTGCAATTTGTCAAACATAAAGCCAACGTGATTTTCCTCGGCGGTGTCGGCTTGGGCAAAACCCACCTGAGTATTGCCCTGGGTTACCAGGCGTGCCTACAGCACTATACGGTCCTGTTCACGAGTGCGGTGCAAGTGATCAATAACCTGACCGCCGCCCACAAAATCGGCCGACTGAAGCAGGAGCTTCAGCGCTATGTCAAACCCCAGGTATTGATTTTGGACGAGCTGGGTTACCTGCCGATTGACAAAAAAGGCGCTGACCTGCTGTTCCAGATCATCTCCCAGCGCTACGAACGCGGCGCCATTATCCTGTCCAGCAACCGGGCTTATAAAGACTGGCCCGAGATCTTTAACAACGACGCCACGCTGACCTCAGCGATTCTCGATCGGTTGTTGCATCATGCGGAAACAGTGGTCATTGAAGGGAAAAGTTATCGGATGAAGGATCGGAAAAATTAACTTTGTAGCCCTGTGGATGTTTAGCAGGGCTTTTTTGTCACCGACATTTTTAAATCGGCAGAATCACTACATTTTCACGTCGGTGCTAGCAGCGAGGGAGAATGCTCCTTGGGACTACGATCGAATCCAAGGGGCGCTCAACAATCTTGGCCATATTGTTGCGCCAAGTATGGTCTGGAATATATTGAAAAGACACGGCATAGAGCCGGCTCCGGAACGAGAAAAGCGCTCTACGTGGAAGACTTTCTTGAAAGCGCACTGGGACGTGATGGCGGCCACGGATTTCTTCACGGTTGAGGTCTAGACACCTCGCGGACTGGTGACCTATTACGTGTTGTTTGTCATGCACCTTTCAACACGTTTCGTGCACATCGCCGGGATAACGACAGCGCCCAACGCCGCATTCATGAAACAGGTGGCCCGCAACCTGACAGACATTAGCGATGGTTTTCTTGCAAACCATGAGTTCCTTATCATGGACCGCGACACGAAATTCACGATTGATTTCAAAGCGCATTTGAAACCAGAAGGCGTGGTGCCTGTTCTGTGCCCAGCACGAGCGCCTAACTGCAATGTATTCGCAGAGAGGTTTGTTCGTTCTATAAAAGGCGAATGTCTGGATCGCATGATTCTTTTCGGTGAGCGTTCGCTACGCCGAGCGGTCAACGAGTATATAGCGCACTATAAGATAGAAAGAAATCACCAGGGCTTTGGCAATCGCCTGCTCGATAAGACGAACGTGGTGGGTTTACCTGATGAGCCTATTCAACACAGAGAACGTCTTGGGGGGATGCTCAATTTCTACTTTTTCGAAGCGGCCTGAAAGGCTGTGTTTCTTTTTTGTACCATGCAAGGTGACACGGATATCTGCTGATTGACCAAAAACAGCTAATTGGTCGCTGCGGCAGTGCTACGAAAGTGCTAGTAGTACCACTATAAATTTTTAACCTATTGTTTTAAATGGATAAATTCCAATGTATGTCCCATCCATCATAGGACATACAGTTAATTGCTTATAAAAAAATGGTCTTACTCAGCAAGTCACTGCGGCTAATTGATATAAATCCAGACCAGACCTACTCGCGCAATACTCAAGATTTGAACTCAGTTCAATCTGGCGATCATTCTCTAAAGCTGTAATTAAATAACCCTTGGTAAAGACCTTGACTTTTGAGCCAATCCTAAAAAGCGGTCTTTCGGCGCAAAGACTGTTTCCAGCCGAGGCTATGTGTGAAAACGCGATTTTTCAGTATAATGTCCTCATAACTTCGACGCTCACAGGAATTGACCCACACTTGCTCATCAAAATGAACCCAGCCTAACGTTCCCCCTGAACCCGATTTCTACTCATTGATGAGGCCCACGCCGGCTTCCTACCCCAGCAACTGCCGAACCTGTTCCATCTAGCCTTATCGGTAGCCCGCGCTCGTCGCTGCCAGGGGGAACCGGTGAAAAAGAAAATACGCTGTCGCCACTGTCGCTGTCTGTTTGCGCCTCGCCCGAAAACGCCAGTGGCAAAAACACAAACGCCAGCGCGATCCCGACTACCAAGACAACCAGCGCCGCGCCCAACAGCGGTGGCGGCAGCGGCATCCGGACTATTGGAAACGCTACCGCCAAAACCACCCCGACTACACACAGCGCAACCGGGAGCAACAACGGCAAAGGGATCGGCGCCGGCAGCAGGGCTCACCGGACCTCCCGGCTGATCTTGTAAAGAGGGACGTGTCACGGCTCGAAAACCCTTTAACATCAGGTACTTATGAGATTGTTGCCTACCCTCAGGCGACAGCTTGCAAAGATGGACGTGTGACGGGCAAAAACCTATTTATTATCAGTGAGTTGGTGTGATTTTGGTGGATCTTGCAAAGAGACGACTTCATCGCCAGAAGGGCGCCGATTGGGGTAATCTGACCGCATGAGCCCTTGCCCGCAGACCACCACGGAGTTGGACCTGCATCGCCTGGAACCGCGTTATGAAGCCACTCGGGTGTTGGCGCCCAAGGCGCTCAATGCCCTGGTCCGCTCCATGGAGCAAGTCGGTCAGCTGGTGCCGCTTACCGCGGTGGCCGAGCAAGAGCGCTATGTGTTGATCGACGGATATTTACGGGTAAAGGCCCTGCGCCGTTGCGGCCGCGATACCGCGCAGGTCAGCTGTTGGGACTGCCCGGTGCAACAAGCGTTGCTGTTGTCACTGGCCCATCAACAAGCCCGACAATGGGAAGCACTGGAAGAAGCCCAACTGATTCGCCTGCTGTGCGATGACGGCGTCTCACAGCATGCGATCGCCCGCCAAAGCGGCCGTGACGTGAGCTGGGTCAATCGCCGTTTACAGCTGCTCGAAGGCATGTCCGACGAGATCCGCGAGGCCCTGCGCCAGGGGTGGCTGACAACCTGGAGCGCGACCCGGGTACTGATACCGTTGGCGCGCGCCAACAGCGAGCACGCCCAGTGGTTATTGGCGGCCTTGAAGCAAGCGCCCCTACCGAGCCGCGTGTTGCACGAGCTGTATCGGCAGTATGGCCGCTCCGATAAGCAAACCCGCGAGCACCTGGTGCGCCACCCACAGCTCTTTCACAAAGCCCAACAGGCTCAACTCGCCTCACGCGAAGCGGCGCGGCTGCGCCAGGGACCGGAGGGGGAATGGACAGAAAAGCTCGCCTGGATTGACGATCGCCTCAAGCACTTGCGGCGACAAATCCCGCTGGTGTTTACCGACACGCTGACACCCTCGCAACATCAGGCGTTAATCGTCGCCTTCCAAAGGACTCAACGCGCCTGGCAACACTTGGCCCAGGCCGTGGCCCAACAAGAAGCCCCCGCGGCCGACCACCCAGCTTCTGCGCAAGGAGAACCTCATGCTGTCGATGGAGCAAGAACAGACCATCCGCGCCCTGCACCGGCAAGGGGTGGCGATACGTCGGATCAGTCAGCTGCTCAAGATCTCCCGCAACGCGGTGCGCCGGGTGGTTCGCCCGGCGAAGGCCAAACCGTCTGCCAAAGCATCGGCCTGGCAAACCGATGAGACCCTCCAGGCGTTATTGCCTTCGCTCTATCAACGTTGCCAGGGCAACGTGGTGCGGGTACAAGAAATACTCGCCCAGGACTACCAGCGCGAGATTGCTTACAGCACCCTGACGCGCTGGGTACGCGAGGCGCAACTGCGCCCCGGCAAAGCTCGCGCGGGCCGGTACGACTTTGCCCCCGGCGAGGAGATGCCGCACGATACCTCACCGCATCGGGTGATCGTGGGCAACCGGGAGGTCAAAGCCCAGTGTGCATCGTTGGTGCTCGCCTACAGTCGTCGGGTCTACCTGCAATACTACCCACGGTTTACCCGTTTTGAGGCCAAGGGGTTTTTGGCCGAGGCGTTGAACTTTATGGGTGGCGCCTGTCGACACTGTATCGTTGACAACACCAGCGTGGTGTTGGCCGCCGGCAGCGGCGCCGAGGCCGACATTGCGCCCGAGATGGAGAGCTTCGCGCGCGCCTACGGCTTTACCTTTAAAGCTCATGCTGTGGGCGACTGCAATCGAAAAGCCCGCGTGGAAAGACCGTTTCATTATGCCGAGCACAATTTCCTGGTCGGGCGTACGTTCAGCGACTGGGACGATCTGAACCGACAGGCACAGCGCTGGTGCGAACCGGTGGCCAATCGCAAACCCAAACGCGAGCTGGGCATGAGTCCCGAGGCGGCCTACGTTCAGGAAAAACCGCACCTATTACCGCTGCCACGCTTTCAACCACCGGTGTTTCAAACCGTGTATCGCGTCGTCGATGTCGAAGCCTATATCAATTTGGAAACCAACCGCTATTCAGTACCCGAACACCTGATCGGCAAGCAAGTGGAAGTGCAAAAACACCCGCGGCAAGTCCTCATTTTTTGGAACCGCCAACCCATCGCCGAACACCCACGCCTGATCGAGCAACGTCACGGCAAGCACACGTTGCCAGGCCATCACTTGCCGCTGGCCCGGGCGCGCACCTATTGCGGTCCCTGTGCCGAAGAGCGTGCGCTCACCGGCCAAAGCGAGCTGTTGGACCGCTATGTGGCCGCACTGAAACGCCACGCGCCGGGTCGCGGCGTGCGGCGGTTGCGCCGCTTGCTGCGTCTCAAGCAAGATTACCCCGCCTGCGCGTTCGACAGCGCCTTACGGCGAGCGCTCACCTACGGGATGTACGATTTAGGCCGGTTGGAACAATTGATTTTGGACCACGTGTGCGGTGACTTTTTTCAGTTAACCGATGAGGACGGCGAATGACTCCCCCACCCGAGCCCTCCTTTCAGGCGCGCAGCCAGGCGCTGTTGGAAACGCTGCGCTTTACCGGCATGGCCGCTTGCCTGGAGGCGGAGTTGGCGCGGGCCGAACGCGAGGGCACTGCCGTTGGGGAGGTCGTCTACCGGCTGCTCGAGGAAGAGTGGCGCGTGCGTCAGGAGCGCAGCCTCGCCAATCGCATCAGTCACGCCAAAATCCCCTGGGCGTGGACCTTGGACAGCTTTCCCTTCGAGCAGCAACCGAGTGTGAACAAGACACAGATACTCGGCTTGTCGGACCTGCATTTTTTGCAGCGCGGCGAGAATATTGTGTTCATCGGGCCGCCGGGTACCGGGAAAACGGGCCTGGCGATCGGCTTGTTGCGCAAAGCCTTGCTGAACGGCTATCGTGGACGTTTTTACAACGCCCAGGACATGCTCGATGAACTCTATGCCTCCCTGGCAGACCGTTCCACACCGCGACTGTTAAAACGCTTGAGCCGTTATGATTTGTTGGTGATTGACGAGCTGGGGTACCTCAGTCTCAAACCCGAGCAGGTCAATGCGTTTTTTAAGCTGATCGAGCAACGCTACACGCGCAAGTCCACCGTGATTACTACGAACCTGGACTACACGGCGTGGTATGAGTTGTTTCAACGCAAACCCTTGGTGGATGCACTGCTGGATCGCATCCGGCACCAATGCACCACCATCCTCCTTGACGGACCCTCGCTTCGCATCCCTGAACAACCTTCCGATAGCGGCAACGACGGCTGATCGTTGCCGACCTTGGACCGGTGTCCGCGGCACCGGTCAGTGACGAAACTTAATGGCTTTACCCGCTATCACCCCGCACCTGAAACTGGGATAGCGATGGCCTTTATCGACGTTGTGTCACTCAAGGTTGCGCAATCAGTGGGTTCGATTTAGGGAGCATAAAGGGGTTCGTTTTGGTGAGCGTTGAAGTCATAACTACACGGGGGTGGATATGAAGCGTTTCGTTCAGGGAGAAGTTCGAAGTCAAAGCACTTTATTTCCAGAAAGTTTGGATGATTACGTCGCCGAAGACAATCCAGTCCGAGTGATTGAAGTCTTTATCGAAGAGCTGGATCTCGCTCATCTCGGTTTTGACGGTGTCCAACCGAAAGCCACAGGACGGCCTGGCTACCATCCGGCCACACTCTTGAAAATCTACGTCTATGGCTACCTCAATCGCGTTCAATCAAGCCGTCGCCTGGAGCGAGAGACCCAGCGCAACGTTGAACTAATGTGGTTGACGGGCCGCTTGATGCCGGACTTTAAGACCATTGCCGATTTTCGCAAGAATAACGGTAAAGCGATTAAAAACGTATGTAAGGAGTTTTAGAGCTTTGCCGGAGACTTGATTTTTTCTCCGAAGCCATGGTCGCCATTGATGGCAGTAAGTTCAAAGCTGTCAACAACCGCGACAAGAACTTTTCGCGCGCCAAAATCAAGCGCCGCATGGAGGTGCTAGAAAAAAGCCTCAACCAATACTTTGCCCAGCTTGAGAGTGCTGATCGTGAAGAGTCCTCCCGGGCTGAAATCAAAAAGACTCACCTCAAGGATAAGATTAAGGCTGTCAAAAAAGAAATGCAGCGGATAAAGAAGATTGAGGAGAAAGTTATTGAAGCACCGGACAAACAGATTTCACTGACAGATCCGGATGCTCGCGCCATGAAGGCGAGAGGCTCCGGTGTAGTCGGGTACAACGTCCAGACGGCCGTGGATACGAAAAGTCACCTTATCGTAGCGCATGAAGTGACAAACCTGACTTTGGATCGGGACCTGCTGCCACCAATGGCAAAGCAAGCTCGTGCCGCTATGGGTACGGAAGATTTAACCGCTCTCGCAGACCGGGGGTATTTTAAGAGCGAAGAAATCTTGGCCTGTGATGAAGCTGGCATCACGACGTATCTTCCAAGGCCACAAACCTCAAACAATCAAGCAAGAGGACTATTTGGTAAAAGAGATTTTCATTACATCCCAAAGGACGATGAGTACGAATGTCCGGCTGGCGAGCGTTTAATTTATCGGTTTACCAGAGAGGAGAGAGGATTAACACTGCATCGTTATTGGAGTTCACTCTGCCCCGAGTGCCCCATGAAAGCACAGTGCACAACAGGGTAGTATCGACGGGTGAGTCGCTGGGAACATGAAGAAGTACTCGACGCTTTGCAGGAACGGCAGGATCGAGATCCAACAAAAATGCAAACGCGGCGAGAAACGGTGGAGCATCCTTTTGGAACTATTAAGGCTTGGATGGGGTACACACACTTTCAAACCAAGACGCTAAGTCGGGTGAATACTGAGATGAGTCTGCACGTGCTTACTTACAACATGAAGCGTGTTATCAATATCATGGGGATTGAGCCAATAATGCAGGCAATCCGGCCATAGCCCGGTATGGCCTTACAGTAGCTGTTCGATTTTCGAGCTTTATGCGCTCCTCAAAAAAACTTTCCTCTGCAATCGAAATTCTCTAACTCCAACCGAAAGAGTCCTTAAACAGTCTTTACTGGCTTTGAGTTGCTGTTAATACCTTTGCTGGAAAAATAAACCAGCAATTTCCTGTTTTTACACAGCCTCAGCCAACTGCGGACAATAACTTTTCAATCTGCTTAGAAGTTTATAGATGGCTGCAACCGCGTATAAAGCAGTCTTTCATTACCAGAGAGGGTAGGGCATTGATACTCTGCGGGTGCTATTTGGTGTGGCGTTTCTTCCACTCTCTAGGGGAAACACCAAACCAGCGTTTAAAAGCCCGGCTAAAAGCGGTTTGATCCGAATAACCGAGAATTTCGCACAGCTGTGACAAGGGGATCTTTGATTGATGCAGCTGCTGTTGAGCGATGCCGATCCTGACCTGATCAACCACTTCCTTAAACGTGGTGTCTTCATCGGCCAGCAGGTACTGTAATTTTCTCGGGCTCATCATCAACTGCTTGGCCGTCAACTCCAGCGAGCAGTATCCCAGGGGCAACAGGTTAACAATCAGTTTTCGTACCTCACCGATAATATCATTTTTGAATTCACTGCTGGTCGACTCTAGATTGCGCTTTAATAATTGTTGAATAGTCTGATTGTGACTTTGAATGGGCTGATCGAGTAATTGGCGATCACAAACCACCGCGTTTAATTCGTGGTCAAAAATAACGGGCGCTCCCAGTAGGCGGCTATAGATTTCATCATTTTCTGTTTTTGTATGAGACAGATAAATGGAGCGGGGTTTTACGTTGCTTCCGGCCAATAAACGCAGGACGTTGCAGGTCGTCCCTATACTGATGTCAACGGCCTGTTTGGTAGACGGCAGGTCAACCAGTACACGATAGGTGATCATGGCGACCTGTTTTTCCTCCACAAGCTCGATGATCGCACCCTGGGTATGGATGTGAAAGTAACGCACGCTTTCCTGAAGAGCCGATCGGACATCGGGGCTTTTTTCCATCAGTAAGCCCAACATGCCAAGAATTGGCAGGTTCTGTTTTTGTGACATCCGCAGGCCGAAATGAGGGCAGTTGGTTTTCTCGGCTGTTAGCTCAAGTAGCTTGGCGAACTGAGTATAGGAGATATAGCCTTCCTGCCGGGAAAGCATGTTGTAATCAATGCCGCACTCATTAAGCAGGGGGCGGGGATCAAAATGAAACTGCTCTATGCACTCCAAATAACCAAAGAGTGAAGATATATTGGTTAGTTCTGACATTTTATTGCTCTTATTTGGAAAACTTATAAAAGTCCGGTAAGACAAGGGCCGTGATATATCCGCATAGCTCCCGTTTCCTCTACCTTTGCGTCTAATGTAATGTTTTTTGCGTGAAATGTCATGTTATGAAATACGGAAAGGATTAATTTTAGCATTGTCGCCTGGAAAATTGGCGCTTCTTTACGACACCCCCGATATGTCAAAAATTAATTACGAGGAGAGAGTAATGAAACGAGTACTGCAGAATTCAATCCATCCCCTATCCATAGCTGTCGCCTTGGTTGCCGGAAATTATGCCGGAATCGCCACCGCCGAATCATTAGCACTGGAAGAAATAGTAGTTACGGCTCAAAAACGAGCAGAAAGCCTGCAAGATGTCCCCATTTCTGTTAACGCTGTGGGCGGCGACAAGATGGACGACGCGGGGATTGAGAACCTCAAGGATCTCTCCGCCTACGTCCCCAACCTGAAGGTGACCGAAGGAGGCCTGGTCCCGCAGCTGTACATTCGTGGAGTGGGCTCGGGTCAAAACCAGGGTTTTGAACAATCGGTGGGCACCTACTCCGATGGCATCTACGCGGGCCGCAGCTTGCAGTCTCGAGGCGCATTTCTGGATCTGGAACGTGTTGAAGTCCTGCGTGGTCCCCAGAGCATCCTGTTTGGCAAGAATTCCATTGCTGGTGCCTTGAGCCTGGTTAGCGCCAAACCCACTGAGGAGTTTGAAGGCAAGGTCAGTCTCAGCCACGAGCCAGAATATGACCAAACCGAATTCAATGTGGCTGTTTCCGGTGCTATCACTGATAGTCTGAGGGCGCGATTGGCATTGCGTGACCGTCAGGAAGGCGGATATTTGGAAAATGACAATATCAATAAAAGTGTCTCGGAGGTGGATGAGCGAGCGGCTCGAACGACCTTGGTATGGGATGCGAGTAATGATCTGGAGGTAACACTAAAACTGGAACGCAGTGAGATAGAACAGGACGGTCGTACTTTTCAAGTGGAATCAATGGGCGTTTATCCCGTAGCCATGGACGATCTGTCGTTGGACGATAAAACCTGGTCCAACGAAGATAACCGTCTGAGTTTTGAAAGCGACGGCGTTATGCTAAAGCTGGATTACACGCTAGGCGGGCACACTCTGACTGCAGTCAGTGGTTATTCCGCTTACAGCTATGACGAAAAAGATTACGATGGCGATACCGCGTACATTCCGTTGATTTCCATGGATATGCAGGAAGAGTTTGAACAAGTCAGTCAGGAAATTCGGTTGGTTTCTCCCGGAGGGGAAACGGTTGATTATATTGTGGGCGCCTTTTATCAGGCCAGCGAGCAGGAATATCGGGAAGACGCCACTCTGGTGGTCAATGGGCTTGTGGGGACCGACCTGATTCTGGCCCGTCCCTTTGAGCAGGAAAGTGATACTTGGGCTGTGTTTGCTCAGGCCACCTGGAATCTGTCCGAAGCACTGCGCGTGACTGCCGGATTGCGTTATACCGAAGAAGAGAAAGAGGGACTGCGTGTGCAGGACACCTTCACCACCGGTGGGTATTTGGGTACCCTCGACGGTGTCAGTGTCTCCGACACCCCGGCTCTGGCGGCGCTCGCCGCCGGTTTGACAGCCGGATTTAATCTCCAGGATCACGAACTCGACGATAAGCGCGATGAGGAGGTGCTGACGCCCTCTTTCAGTGTGCAATATGATTTTAATGAAGACACCATGCTCTATGCTTCCTATTCGACCGGCTACAAGTCCGGCGGCTTTGACGCACGCAACACTAACGCCATAATGGGCACTCTGCCCAGTGGTGTGCCCGGCGGCGGGGATGTATTTTCCTTCGACGAAGAGGAGGCTGAAACTATAGAGCTGGGTGCAAAGATGAGCCTGTTGGACGGCACCGCAGAATTGAATGCTGCCTTGTTCTTGACCGATTACACCGATATGCAGGTGAGCGTGTTTGATGGTGCCTTTGGTTTTTCTGTCGCCAATGCCGGTGAGGCCAGAGTACAGGGACTGGAGTTGGATGGTCGTTGGCGTGCCACTGAAAACCTGACCTTGACAGGTGCACTGGCCTACCTGGATTTTGAGTGGACTGATTACCCTGCAGCCGGTTGTCCGACAGACACCAATACACCTGCGACTCCCAGCCCTCTCTATGCAGGCAACTGTGACTTTACCGGCAAGGAAGGTGAGCAGACACCTGAGTGGTCAGCCAGTTTGAGTGCCCAACACGTTTATCCGCTTGGCGACACTTTCGAGTTGCGCTCTAACCTGGATGTCAATTTTAAGGACAATCACTTCACCTCTGGTGATATGGATCGCCGCCAGGAGCAGGGCGGAGCCACCCGCATCAATGCCCGCTTGGCCCTGGCTTCCAGCGATGATCGCTGGCAGGTGGCCCTGGTGGGGAAAAATCTTACCGATCAGGTGGTGCGCACCTTTGGTTCCAAGGTTTCCTTGAGTGGCAGCGGTATTACCTCGTTAATGGCGCCACCGCGGACCGTGGCAGTCGAAGGTATTTTTAACTTTTAAGCCAGATAATTTTTCATTCTCTCACTCGCTTCTCGCGATCTGCTGGCGTCATCTTTATGTGGCGCCTTTTTTTAACTGCACCCAATCAGTCATAGGCGGTAGCCTTTGATTAGCCCTCGATTTGCGTGAAATGTCATAAGGGGTGCGTCAAATGTCAAGTTGAGAACTGCCAAATTCGATACCTTGAAACTATGAAAAAGACAAACACCGCCTTATCTGACCCAATAGTTTTGGTGCCGAAGCGGCGATAGACAAACAGGAGATTTCAATGATGCTCTCTAAAGAACAAGCACTGGATTATTACCGAAAAATGCGGCAGATCCGCGAATTTGAAGAAACCATCCACCGTCAGAACACCACCGGCGAGATACCCGGTTTCCTGCATCTGTACTGTGGAGAAGAAGCCAATGCCGTTGGAGTTTGTGCGCATCTGACCGACAACGATTATATCGCCAGTAACCACCGAGGTCACGGTCACTGCCTAGCTAAAGGATCAGATCCGCGCGCCATGATCCTGGAGCTTTATGGTCGTGCAGATGGCCTGTGTAAAGGTCGTGGTGGATCCATGCATATTGCGGATCTTGATAAGGGCAGTCTCGGCGCTAACGGCATTGTTGGCGCAGGTGGTCCGCTGGCCGCCGGTGCAGCGCTGACTCAGAAACTCAAGGGCACCGAGAACGTGGCGGTCTGTTTCCACGGGGATGGTTCCACCAATGAAGGTTATATGTTTGAAGCCATGAATATGGCCGTGATGTGGAAGTTACCCGTGATTTTTTACTGTGAAAACAACGGCTATGGCGAGTTTACCGGTATTGACTATGCATTAGGCGCGAACTCGATTGCTGAGCGAGCAGCGGCTTTTGGTATGCCGGCCAAACAGATCAACGGCAACGACTTCTTTGAGGTGTACCGTGAGGCAGGAATGGCGATAGAGCACTGTCGAGCGGGTAAGGGGCCTTATTATCTTGAAGCTGATGCAGTGCGTTTTTACGGGCATTACGAAGGCGACTCCCAGCTATACCGCACCAAGGAGGAGCTGAAGAACCTGAAGGACAATGACTGCCTGATCAATTTTCGTAACGTAGTTACCGCGGAAGGCTTGCTGACGGATGCTGACCTCGATGCTATCGACTCCGAAGTGGTGGCTGAATTTGCCGGCTATCTGGAGGAGGTCAAGCAATCCCCCTGGCCTGCCGCAGAAACGCTGTGCGATAACGTCTATATCAACTACTAATTCGGAGGGAATAAATTATGGCGGAGAAAAGTTATCGACAGGGTATCGCAGAAGCGTTACGAGCCGAAATGCAGCGTGATGAAAATGTTTTTGTCATTGGTACAGATGTTTCCGGTGGCAAGGGCTGTCCCGGGCAAACGACGGATGTCGCCGGTGGCGTGCTGGGTATCACCAAGGGCCTGGCGCTCGAATTTGGTGATGAGCGTGTTATCGATACTCCCATTGCTGAAATGGGCTATATGGGTATAGCGGCAGGCGCTGCAGCCTCGGGTATGCGGCCAGTTGCCGAGCTGATGTTCAATGACTTTATTGGTAGTTGCTTTGACATCCTGCTCAACCAGGTGCCCAAATTTCGTTACATGTTTGGTGGCAAGGCGGTGACGCCTCTGACGGTGCGCACCATGATCGGCGCCGGCGCTTCGGCAGCGGCCCAACACTCCCAGAGTTTGCACGCGATGTTTACCTCGATCCCAGGCTTGAAGGTGGTCGTACCGTCTAACGCCTACGATGCCAAGGGCCTATTGATTCAGTCGATTCGCGATGATGATCCGGTGGTGTTCATGGAGCACAAAGCACTCTACGATTTGCCCTCTGCCGCTTGTGAAGTGCCCGACGAGGCCTATGCCATTCCTTTTGGCGAAGCCAACTTCCTGATGGAAGGTGAGCACGTCACCATCGTTGCCCTGGGCCTGATGGCACACGTGGCGCTCGGCACTGCCGCTGAACTGGCCAAGAAGGGCATCACATGTGATGTGATCGATCCACGTACCACCTCGCCGCTGGATGAAGAATCCATTCTGGAAAGTGTGGAGAGCACCGGTCGCCTGGTCATCGTCGATGAAGGTGCGGCGCGCTGTGGTTTTGCGCACGATGTCGCTGCGCTGGTCGCCCAGAACGTTTTTGGGGCACTGAAGGCGCCGATCAAACTGGTCACGCCGCCACACTGCCCGACACCATTTTCGTCGCCGTTGGAGCAGGCCTGGTTACCCGGCGGTGAACAGGTTGCCGCTGCGGTGATGGAAGTCATGGGCATAGACCCCGCCAGTGCCGCGCCGGCCGCTGCTTAGGAGATCTATTATGTCTGCCATTGAAGCAATTACAGTCCCCAAGTGGGGATTGACCATGACCGAAGGCACGCTGACGGAGTGGTTAATCGATGAAGGTGATCTTGTGGCCGTCGGCGATGCTGTAGCCGATATGGAAACCAGTAAGATTGTGAATACTGTGGAGTCCAATGTTGCCGGTACTTTCCGCCGCATCGTGGCACACCCGGGCGACACCCTGGAAATCGCGGCGCTGTTAGGCGTTGTTGCCGACACCGATACCTCCGAGGAGGAGATCGACGCCTTTATTCAGTCTTATGTACCAGAAAGTGTGGCACAAACCGATCTTCTGGGTAGTGGTAGTGATGATACCGCGGAGGCAGCGACTCATGTTGATGCACACACAGCTGTAAAAGAGGAGTCTAAACCGCAAGCACCCACTAATGCCGCGCTGGATGCGCTGGCCGATGGCGAGGATGACAGCGACGTGCACGCTTCCCGTTATGCTCGACAAGTGGCTGAGCAGTACAATGTCAATTTGCACAATGTCAAGGCGACAGGGCGTAATAATCGTATCTCCAAAGCGGATGTGATTGCTGCGATTCAGGCTGCTGGTGGCCATATCGCTGCGGTAGTTGTGGATAAAACCGCTACCGCCGAGCCGCATCGAAGCACACAGAACGATAGTAAGGTTAAAGCGACTGCTGTAGCCCGTCGCCTGGCCATGAAATTGGGGATCAATCTGTACGATTGTCGTGTGTCTGGAAGTCATGGTCGTGTTTGCAAGGCAGACGTTGAGGCCGCCAATGCCCTGCTTAATGGCGCCCCGGTAACACTTGCCGCTATCGCAACCGGTGCTATTGAGCAGGCGCAGGCTACTCCTGAGTTTGAAGAAACGCCCATGAGCGGGATGCGCAAAACCATCGCCTCGCGCTTGCAGGAATCCAAGCAACAGGCGCCGCACTTCCGACTGGTAATAGATTGTCAGATCGATCAGCTGTCGGCGTTACGCAAGCAACTCAACGATGCTCACCCGGGCGTAAAAATTTCCGTCAATGACTTTATCGTGAAAGCGACAGCGATGGCGCTGGTGAAATCACCTGAGGTGAATGTGCAGTTTGACGGTGAAAACATTCGTCGCTTCAAACATGCCGATGTGTCTGTTGCCGTCGCATTGGAAAGCGGTTTGATTACACCGATCGTCAAAAAAGCCGATGCTCTGAACTTGACTGAGATATCCAACGAGGTGCGCAGCTTGGCGACGCGTGCCAAAGCAGGCACTTTGCAGCCAGACGATTTTATCGGTGGTACCTTCTGTATCTCCAATCTGGGTATGTTTGGCATCAAGCAATTCGACGCCATTATCAACCCACCACAGGCAGGCATTATGGCAGTGGGGGCGGGAGAAAAACGTGTGGTGGTCGACGGCAACGATACGCGTGTCGCGACGGTGGTGACCTTGTCTGCGTCATTTGATCACCGCGTGGTGGATGGTGCTGTCGGCGCTCAGTTTATGACAGATCTGAAACGCTTTATCGAAAACCCGGCGTTGATGCTGGCCTGAGCCTGAGAAGTCTTTGATGACGACGTTTTTATGGAGATTCTACCATGAAGCAATATGATGTAATGGTCGTCGGCGGCGGTCCCGGTGGTTATGTCGCCGCTATCCGCGCGGCACAGTTGGGGTTGAAAACCGCGTTGGTGGAAAAAAAACACTTGGGTGGTATCTGCCTGAACTGGGGCTGTATTCCCACCAAGGCGTTACTGAAAGGCGCCGAGGTGGCGCATACTCTGGAGAATCTGTCGCTATATGGTTTTAGCGCTGACAATGTGCAATTCGATATTAAGGGCCTGGTAAAACACAGCCGTGATGTCTCCGCCCGGTTAACTTCCGGTATCGATTACCTGATGAAAAAAAATGGTATCGATGTCATTGACGGATTTGCCAGGGTCGTTGGCAAGTGCGAACTCAGTGTCGAAAGCGGCACCCAAGGAAGCTCTGTCAGTGAAACCCGGTATCGAGCTGATCACATTATTATCGCCACCGGCGCTCGTCCACGTTCGCTGCCCGGTATTGAACCGGATGGCGAACAGGTGTGGACCTATTTCGATGCGATGGTGCCTGAAAAACTGCCCAAGTCACTGCTGGTGATTGGCTCCGGCGCGATCGGTGTTGAGTTTGCCAGCCTCTACCGAGACCTGGGCGTTGAGGTCACGGTGGTGGAAGTGCTGGATCAAATGATGCCGGTGGAAGATGCTGAAGTGTCTGCCTTTGCGACTAAGAAATTCAAGCAGCGTGGTATTGTGGTGAAAACCGGTACCAAAGTTGAATCGATCAACAAAAGCGTCGAAGGCGTCACTTGTCTACTGATCGATAAAAATGGCAATAGCGAAGAAGTAGTCGTTGAGAAAGTACTCTTGTCTGCCGGAATCCAGGGCAATATCGAAAATATCGGTATGGAAACCCTTGGAGTGGAAACTGATCGCAGCTTTATCAAGACCGACGAGTGGTGCCGTACCAATGTCGTGGGGCTCTATGCCATCGGTGATGTTTCAGGACCTCCCTGCCTGGCGCACAAGGCCAGTCACGAAGGCGTTATCTGTGTGGAAAAACTGGCCGGTGTGGCTGGTGTCCATCCATTGGACAAGAGCAATGTGCCCGCCTGTACCTACAGCCGTCCGCAGGTGGCCAGCGTCGGTATGACCGAGGCCCAGGCCAGGGCCAGCGGTCGAGGGATCAAGGTCGGGCGCTTTAACTTCCAGTCCAACAGTAAGGCACTGGCTATCGGCGAAGCCGAAGGCTTTGTCAAAACCCTGTTTGATCAGGACAGCGGCGAGCTGTTGGGTGCCCATATGATAGGCCCAGAAGTGACCGAGCAGATTCAGGGCTTTGGCATTGCCCAGGCACTGGAGGGCACTGAACAACAGTTGATGCACACAGTGTTTGCGCACCCGACGCTGTCAGAGGCGATGCATGAGGCGGTTTTGGACGCCTGTGGGCAGGCCTTGCACCAGTGAATAAAGACAAGGGTTCCTTGATAGTCTGTCATTGTAAATCCATGAAGCTCAGCAGTATTGAAAAACTGCTGGAGCGAAAAAAACTGACGAGTGCCAAAGAGGTTATGCGCTATTTGCAGGTGGGTACCGGTTGCGGCTGTTGCCTTTTTGCGGTGCGCTCTATCGTTGCCGATGCCCGGATGAACATAAAAGAGCAGTCTTGAACTTTAAATAGGAGAAAGCAATGTCTGAGATGAAAGCAGCATTACTTTACGGTGACCGTGATCTGCGCGTGGCCGACATTCAAAAACCTGCAGCTGGGGACAACGGTGTGGTCATTGATGTCAAGGCGGTCGGTGTGTGTGGAACAGATTTACATGCTTACAAAATGGGACTGTTCAAGGAAATGTCCATTCCCCAGGCAGATGGCAGTGTGTTGTTCGGGCACGAATTTTCGGGCGATGTGGTGGAAATGGGGCCGAATACCGGGCTTGATGACATCAAAGTTGGTGACCGCGTTACCGGTATGGCCCTGGGCGCTTACGCTGAATATTGTACAGTGACCCCCATCATTACTGAGAATCCTCTGGTGTTGAAACTGCCGGATAATGTTTCCTACGACGAAGCAGCAACCATTGAGCCTCTCGTTGTCTCATTGAGCAGCGTGCAGCGCGCCAATTTGCAACCTGGTGAGAAGGTGTTGATTACCGGTGCTGGTATGATTGGTCTGGGCTGTGTTCAGGTCATACGCGCCCTGTATCCTGAGGTTGAAGTCATCATCAGTGACGTGGCCGATAATCGATTGGCCATCGCCAGGAAATCTGGCGCACACCGTACTATCAACGCCATGGAAGAGGATGTGGTGGCCAGTATGAAGGAGTACACCGGCGAAGCACCTGTGATGTATAACCCCTCAACGACTGGGCACATAGATGTTGTCATAGAGTGCTCTGGGTTGAATATACCCTTAAATCAGGCGCTGGAAGTGGTTAAGCCCATAACCGGTCGACTAGTAGTGGTGGCCCTCTATGAAGAGAAACTACAGATAGACCTGAATCAAGTGGTGAGTAAAAACCTTCAGGTCATCGGCACACTGGGTTACACCGAAGACCAGATCAAGCAGTGTATTCAGCTGATCTCCGAGGGCAAGGTGGATCGCAAGCCCCTGATTACGCACACCTACGCCTTAACAGAGGCCCCCAGTGCCTTTGAGGCCCAGATCAATACGGGCGAAACACTGAAAGCCGTCATTCATCCATAATTTTTAGTGCGGCCAGAAAACTGACCGAGACGAAAAATATAAAAAGGAAGACAACTATGAATCACTATCAATCACTTTTCAGTCTGGAAGGCAAAGTCGCTATGATTACCGGCTCTGCCCAGGGTATTGGTGCTGAAGTTGCGGAGGCTTTTGGTGACTTGGGTGCAAGGGTTGTTGTCAGTGATCGCGATGAAACGTTGGGCTCAAAACAGGTGGCGGAATTTCAAGAACGCGGTGTTGACGCTTTTTTTGTGCGCCTTGATGTTACCAGCGAAGATGAATGGCAGCGTGCGATCGATGCAGTTGAGCAGCAGCATGGTCGTTTGGATGTTCTGGTGAACAATGCGGGAGTTCTTTTCTACGACTCTATTGAAGAGATGTCCATGGACAGGTTTCACTTCCTGATGTCTGTTAATGTGGATGGTGTTTTGCTGGGAAGTAAATACGCGGCTCGATTGATGAAAAAAAATGCGACTGCGGATAACCGTGCTTCCATTATCAACCTGTCTTCCCTGGCGGGTTTGTTTGGTTCATCAATGCTGTCCGCATACAGTACCTCCAAGGGTGCCGTTCGTTTACTGACCAAGTCCATGGCTGCCGAGTTTGGTCCAGAACACATCCGTGTCAATTCGATTCACCCCGGCCTGATTGCCACTGCCATGCAGGATGATGTGCAGGAACTGCTGATGAAAAAAATGGGGATGCAGTCCAAGGAAGAAGCTGCAGGATTCAGTAAGGCAATTACTCCGTTGCAAGCATTTGGTACCGCTGGCGATGTTGCTGCAGCTATTGCCTTTATGGCTTCTGGGGCTAGTAACTTTTTGACGGGAACAGAATTGGTGGTAGATGGCGGTATTTCTGCGGTTCAGTAGAAATCTGGACGGCTCGGTTCAAGTCCAAGTCTATCCCCATGCGACCATCAATTGTCAGGAAGCGACCACTTATTGTCAAGTTTTGCCTGAGGTGAACAGCTATGATTGGATTGGGAGGGTTGTGTGTCGCCTGTAGGTGGCAAGATGGCTGGCGCCATAGACTTTACAGAACAACCAACAGAGGCAAACCTTATTAGGTTACTTACCCGAGCAAGGGAATATTCCAGAATGAAAATAATATCTACACTGTTAGCCCGCACGCTCTTTACCACTGGCTGTCTGGTGTCAGCGATGTCGGACAGCGCAACGAGCGAGCGCGGAAGCAAACAACTCTACTGGGGTGACACCCACCTGCACACGTCTTATTCCGGCGATGCCTTTGCCGTCGGCAATGAGACCGCCGACCCGGATACCGCCTACCGCTTTGCCAAAGGACTGCCAGTAATTCACCCATACAACCGCGCCCGTGTGCAGCTCGATCGACCACTGGATTTTCTGGTGGTGGCGGATCACACCGAATACATGGGTCTGTTGCAGCTGATCAAAGAGGACTCGCCGCTGCTGCAACAGAGCGACATCGGCAAAAAGCTGCTGGAAATTTGGAAGAACGAGGGCGGCAAAGCGGTGTACTACAACATTGCGCAAACCGTAGTGAACAACCAGCCCTATGCTGAGATGATCGACGAGGCCATGGTGAAGCCGGTCTGGGACCGTATTGTCGATGCCGCCGAACGCCATAACGAGCCCGGCAAGTTCACGACGTTTATTGGCTGGGAGTGGAGCGCCATGCCCGGTGGAGCCAATTTGCACCGCATTGTGTTTACCGACCAAGGCGGTAAACTCGCGCGGCAGTTTTTGCCCATGTCCTCGCTTGGCAGCAACCGCGCGGAAGACCTCTGGGCTTGGCTGGACAAAACCGCTGCCGCCACCGGTGCCGATTTTGTCGCTATCCCGCACAACGCCAATGTCAGCAAGGGGATGATGTTCAATCAATTTGACAGTGACGGTCGCCCACTAAACGCCGATTACGGCCGCACCCGCATGCGCTGGGAGCCGGTGGTGGAAGTTACGCAGATCAAGGGCGACTCCGAGACCCACACCAGGCTCTCGCCGGAAGATCCCTTTGCGGCATTCGAGACGTATGAACACATTATGGATTTCGGAGCCGAGGGAAATATTGAAGCCGATGAACAGGGTAGTTATGTCCGCAGTGCGCTCAAGCGCGGACTGGAAATTGAAACCGCCACCGGCACCAACCCTTTCAAACTGGGTATGATCGGCTCAACGGATTCCCATTCCGGGCTCAGCGCCGCCCAGGAGCCCTATTTTTGGGGCAAATTCGCGATGGACTCTATTCCCGAAAACAAGGATCTGCAATTGGCACCGGGGGCGACCGGGTGGGATATGTCCGCCGCGGGCATGGCGGCTGTGTGGGCGGAGGATAATACCCGCGAATCGATTTTTGCCGCTTTCAAACGCAAAGAGGTCTATGCGACCACCGGCCCCCGCATCCAGCTGCGTTTTTTTGGTGGCTTTGACTTTGTCGCAACGGATGCCGATGCCAGGGATATTGCCGCGGTGGGTTATGCCAAGGGCGTGTCCATGGGCGGGGATCTTACCCACGCACCTCACAAGCAAGCACCCAGCTTTCTGATCCAGGCGGTGAAAGACCCCCAGGGTGGTAACCTCGATCGCGTTCAGGTGGTCAAAGGCTGGCTCGACACCAATGGCCAGAGCCGGGAAAAAGTCTTCAACGTCGCCCTGGCTGATGGCCGTGAGGATCGGGGGAGTAATACCCGCCCGGTGGGCAATACCGTGGATCTCGCCAGCGGCCGTTACACCAACAGCATTGGCGATGCCGAACTGAGTGTGGTCTGGACCGATCCCGAGTTTGATCCTGCCCAGCGTAGCTTCTACTACCTGCGCGTACTGCAGATACCCACGCCGCGCCACACGCTCTACGACAGTATCGCGTTGGGGATTGATCCCGAATCAAAAGGGCATCCGGCCACCATTCAGGAGCGGGCCTATTCCTCCCCCATCTGGTACACGCCCTGACGATAAAAATACGAGCCCGATAACGGGCCTATTAGCTGCTATGCAGAGAGCAACGATGAAGAAAACACTACAAACCCTGGCTGTACAAACCCTAGCTATTTCCTCCCTGCTACTGCCAACTCTGGCTCTCGGGGCGAAGCCTTCCTATTCGCCCATGGTCGGCAAAGACTATCCGCAACAGGTGTACTGGGGCGATACCCATTTGCACACCAGTTATTCCTTTGATGCGGCAATGATGGGCAATAAACAACTGGGGCCGGAGCAGGCCTACCGCTTTGCCCGCGGCGAGGAAGTGAAAGGCAACCAAGGCATGGTCGCGCGGTTGAATCGGCCGCTGGATTTTTTGATGGTATCCGATCACGCCGAGTACCTGGGTCTGATCCCGATTCTGGCGAAGGAAGCATCAATGCTGATGAACGATCCCGTCGGCAAGCATTGGGCCGAGATGCTGAAAGCGGGGGGCGACGTCGCCAAGAAGGCGATGTTCGAAATGCATCACGATATAAACACCGCCACCCCGCGGCTGAAGAACGAGCAGGTGAGGCGCAGTGCCTGGCAGGATATTATCGCCATTGCCGACCGCTTTAACGAACCGGGCAAGTTCACCACCTTTGCCGGCTACGAGTGGACGACCATGCCCGGCGGCAACAACCTGCATCGCGTCGTGCTGTTTGCAGATGACGCCAGTAAGACGGGGCAAATTTTGCCGTTTTCCTCCTTTGACAGTGAAGACCCGGAAGACCTCTGGCTTTTTCTCGAAGACTATGAAGAAAACACTGGCGGGCGCGTACTGGCGATCCCCCACAACGGCAATGCCAGTGACGGGCTGATGTTCGCCCTCACGGATCGCAAAGGCAACCCGCTCACCCGGCGCTATGCCGAGACGCGCAGCCGCTGGGAGCCACTCTATGAAGTGACTCAGATCAAGGGCGACGGCGAAACCCATCCCAGGCTGTCCCCCAATGACGAATTTGCCGATTTTGAACCCTGGGACAAGGGCAACCTGATTGGTATTACGGTTAAACAGGATGCCATGTTGCCCTATGAGTACGCCCGTTCCGCACTCAAACTTGGCCTGCAACAGGAACAGCAGTTGGGCGTCAATCCCTTCAAGTTTGGCATGATCGGCAGCACCGATGCCCATACCAGCATGAGCACCGCAGATGAGAATAACTTCTGGGGCAAAATGTCGATCTACGAACCCAGCAGCACCCGCGCCAGCGAACTCGGCTATAAAAAAGGGCAGGACGGCAAACGCTGGGATTTCCGCGGCGAAGAGTTCAGTGCCGCCGGCTATGCCGCGGTCTGGGCCACCGAGAATACCCGCCAGGCGCTGTTCGAGGCGATGAAGCGACGCGAGACCTATGCCACCACTGGCCCGCGTATGACCGTGCGTTTTTTTGCTGGCTGGGAGTTACAGCCAGAGGATATCAACCACGCTGATTACGTCGACCGTGGTTACCGCAAGGGTGTGCCCATGGGCGGCGACCTTAGCCAGGCCCCGACCGGCATACCGCTACGTTTTCTGGTGGCGGCCAGTAAAGACCCGGAGGGCGCGAACCTCGATCGGGTCCAGATCGTCAAGGGTTGGCTGGATGCCAACGGACAAACTCACGAACGGGTGTACGATGTCGTCTGGAGCGGCGAGCGCCGCCCGGACGCCAACGGCAAGCTGCCGCCGGTGGGCAACACGGTCGATGTAAGCGCGGCAGACTGGACCAACACCATCGGCGCGGTGCAACTGGCCACCGTGTGGACCGATCCAGATTTTGACCCGAGTCAACGCGCATTCTATTACGTGCGAGTGCTGCAAATCCCCACGCCCCGTTGGACCGCTTACGACGAAAAATATTTCGGTTTCAAGCTCGACAAGCAAAGGCCGGCCAGCATCCAGGAACGCGCTTATTCGTCGCCGATCTGGTACACACCTTAACGGCGGTTTTGGCATTAACAATTAAGGGTGGAGAGAATTAACGGTGGAGAGAACAATGAGAGTGATACTGCGCGAGCCGCTGTTGCATTTTCTGGCCCTGGCCACGGTGCTGTTTGGCCTGTTTTACCTGGTTAACGGCAAAACACCTGACAATCCCGATGCGCGCACCTTAACCGTCGATCGCCAAGCGCTGCTGACATTTCTCAAATTCCGCGCCAAGTCCTTTGACGTGGCCGCCGCCGAGCGGCGTTTGGACAGTATGAGCGCCGAGGAACGAGCCCGGCTGGAGCGGGAGTATATCGAGGAAGAGGCGCTGTATCGGGAAGCCCTGAACCTGGGTATGGATCGCGATGACTATGTCATCAAACTGCGCCTGGTGCAGAAAATGCGCTTTCTGGCCGAAGGCTTCAGCGAGCAGGCCGTGTCAGTGAGCGAGGCGGGGATCGCGCAGTATTTTGCCGACCACCGCCGCGATTACTACATTGAACCCTCAATTACCTTTACCCATGTGTTCTTCAACGTCGAGCGGCGCGGCTGGCCGGCCTCCGAAGCTCAGGCGGCGCAGACACTGGCGGAGCTGCGCACCGGCTCGGTGGCTTTTGACCGGGCCGCGAGATACGGCGACCGCTTTCACTATTACCTCAACTATGTGGAGCGCACGCCCGATTACATCCGCTCCCATTTTGGCAGCGAACTCAGCCAGGCGGTATTCGCCACCGAAACCCCGGTCGGCGAGTGGGTGGGCCCGCTGCGCTCACCCTATGGGCTGCATCTGCTGTTGGTGACCAAACGCAGCGACGGGCGCGACGTCGAACTGGACGAAGTGCGGGACCGGGTAGCCGTGGATGCTCGGCAGCAGGCCTTGAAGCAGAAGCTGGATGCCGCCGTTGAGGCTATCGTCTCCGGTTATACCATCGAACGACCAGCCGAGAGTTAATCATGCGCATCCTGCTCACCGGTGTGTTATTGCTGTTTGGCACTATGCTACAGGCTCATGAAAGTCGCCCGTTTTACATCGAGCTGATCCAGCATACTGAACAGCGCTACCAGCTGTGTCAAAAATTTCCGCCCTCACTGCCGGCTAATAACCTGCCGCAGCTACTGATGCCCGCGTCGTGTACACGAGTGGCCGGTAGGGACCACTTGCAGCAATGGTACGAGTGCGCCGAACCGCTGGATGGTCAGGCGCTTCGCATTCACTATCCGTCGGCCAATCCTTCGGTATCCACTCTGATCCGTTTACAACGTAACCAGGGCGAGGTGCAGACCGCTTTGTTGCCACCCGGACAGACCCGGTGGCAGGTTCCCGCCGGCGAGAGTGTCAGTGGCGTGCTGAGCCAGTATACCCGGCTCGGGGTGCAGCATATCCTCGCCGGTTACGACCACCTGCTGTTTGTCGCCTGCCTGCTGTTTATCGCCGGTAACCTGAGCCGCATTGTCGTCACCTTAACCGGCTTTACCCTGGCCCATTCACTGACCCTGGCGCTGGCCGCAGTGGGCTGGCTGCGCCTGCCGATCCCAGCGGTGGAAGCGGTGATTGCCCTCAGCATTGTGTTCCTGGCCCGCGAGCTGTTGCGCGACCGGCGTGACACCCTGACCTGGCGCTATCCGATCACGGTGGCATCGTCGTTCGGTTTGTTGCACGGCTTGGGCTTTGCCGCCGTGCTCGGTGAGATCGGCCTGCCCCAGACCCAGGTCGTGGCGGCGCTGGTGTCGTTTAACCTGGGCGTGGAGCTGGGGCAGTTGCTGTTTGCGCTGGGCGTGGTGCTGGTGTTTAGGCTGCTGCGGTGGCTTGACGGGCGGACCCGCAGCGCTCGGCTGCTCTCAAGCCCGGCGCTGCAACCGGTAATTGTCTATGGGGTCGGGGGCCTTGCTACCCTCTGGCTGTTTGAACGGGTCGGCAGCTTTTTCTAGCTCATACAGGTTCGCAAGGCTGCCCCCGTTACGCTAGACATCATGGCCTGACACGGGAGGAGTCAGGCTCAGTGGTAGTTTGCAGAGGGGGTCTGCCTCACGGTATCGTGGGTTACGTACCGAGGTGCGCCTATCCACATGCAGAGCGCCCAAAGGCGTCAGACTGCAAGCCAAGTTGGGAGACAGACCATGGTACAGACTATCACTTCTTACATCGGTTTGGATATTCATAAAGATTCTATCGCTATTGCTGTGGCGGAGGCTGGTCGTAAGCCACTGCGGTTTATCGGCACCGTGAATCCCATACCGTCATCACTGACCAAGTCATTACTGCTCCCGAGAAAGACTACTAACAGCTGCTAAGTTTTAATAGAAGGGGATGGCCAGGTTCAGGTATCGGTTGAGTTTGGGGGCGGTAGAATGCTCTAATGGCTCCAGAAAAGTGGCGCACCGCTGATTTTTCGCTGCCTTCAGTGCTACATATATGAACCATCCCGTTTTGCAAGTTAATTCTTGATAGCGGTGCAGATCAACGTTGCGGTCATATATTCGGCATGCAAGAGTCTCTTGTGCCCTGATGTAAATCCGCGCGCTCTGTCCTCAACAAATTTATGGCCTTTGGGGCCGTGTAGCACCACAGGTTCTCAGAGAGCCGGTTTGACCTAGTCACCATCATCAAAAATCAACTTCAGCAAACTTTTGGCATCATTCACTCCTTCGGTCAAGCTGTCTGTTACCAGGTTCAAAGCAGATATCTATTTCGGATTGGGTGTAAATTCCCCTCCATTGTTAAGTAACGACCATATAATACGCGCATTCTTGTTAGCCAAAGCCACTGCCGCTTTGTTAAAACTCAGCGTAGCCTTTTTTTGAGTTAACCATCGTCCATAAGCATTGTCGAGATTCTTGTACCTGGATAACGCGGCCCTGGCACCATGGATTAATAGCGTTCTCAGGTACCTATCACCCCGTTTACTGATCCCAAGGAGAACTTGCTTTCCCCCTGTGGAGAACTGTCTCGGAACCAAGCCCAGCCAAGCAGATAAATGCCGGCCGTTCTTAAATTCAGAAGCATCGGGTACTGCGGCAGCAATCGCCGTAGCTGATATTACGCCTATACCAGGTATTTTCATGATTCGACGACAAATATCACTTTGCTTGCATACAAGACGGATTTTCTTTTCCATATTATTCAACCTAGTCTCAATTTCCAGCAGCTCGTCGTAGAGTTCTTGCATAAATGCCCTTGATGATGGGGTAAGCTCATTTTCGCTATCAGAAATAATCGAACACAGAGATCTCCTGACATTCGATGCTCCTACTGGGATGGAAATTCCATATTCCAAATTTAGACCTCGGATCTCGTTGATTAACGCGGTGTGATTCTTGACTAATCGACTGCGTATTCGGTGTAACGACTGTATATCCTGTTGCTCGATCCGCTTGATAGGCACAAATTTCATAGATGGCCTGCTGGCTGCCTCAACGATGGCTTCAGCGTCATTGGCATCGTTTTTGTTCGTTTTTACAAACGGTTTTACAAACTGAGGGCTTATTAACTTAACTTCATGGTCATATCTTGTGAAAACCCTTGCCCAGTAGTTGGCACCTCCACAGGATTCCATGACAACTGAGCATGGAGGCAGATTGGCCATATAGTCACCCAATTTGTCGCGAGATAGACGTTTTTTGAGAACAGCCCTTCCTGCAGCATCGACACCGTGTAATTGGAAGGAATTCTTGGCAAGATCGATACCTAATACGCTAATATTCATAATTGAACCTCTCATCCACTTGATTCAAATCTGTCAGTTTGAATACTAGACCCGCAATGACAAATTGCGAGGTCGGTGGGTGGGATGGTTCATTACATTATATTTGCTTAAGTAGCACCACTAAAAACTTTTAACCTGCTGATTTAAATAGATAAATCTCAATGTTTGTCTCATCCATCATTGGACAAACAATCAGCTTCGAACGTGTAGAGTCAACGTCAAGGAATTTGTGCAGTGAATTTGGTGATAATCAACATCAGTAATTACAGTTTCGTGCCTATTGCTGGTTTAATACAAT